>Ga0116107_1000007_pt1 | contig 256585 bp, 253 predicted proteins | sample June2015DPH_6_10_FD_88969 | JGI IMG/M metagenome (GOLD analysis project Ga0116107, IMG submission 88969) | Peatland microbial communities from SPRUCE experiment site at the Marcell Experimental Forest, Minnesota, USA - June2015DPH_6_100 | ecosystem: Environmental > Terrestrial > Soil >... | reverse complement strand
TAATTGAGGTGAATGTGGTGGATATAAGGTTCGGTAGAGGGGTCCGGAAAATTACACTTGCACATGACGCAACCGGTTTCGAGATCGGACGGGCTCATAATTTACCAACAATTTCCGTAATCGATGAAAACGGGCGTATGACTGGCACTCCGAGCAAATATATCGGTATGAAAGCGGCAACTGCACGCGATGAGGTTGTCAAAGATTTAATTGCCGCGGGCAAGATTGTAAAAACAGAATCAATCCACCACCCCGTGGGAACATGTTATAAGGACCACTCAACCATTGAACCGATGGTTTCCAAACAATGGTTTCTGAAAGTTGAGCCGCTGGTCAAGAAATCCCTTGAGGCAATGAAAAAGGGTGAAGTCAAATTCACAGCCGAGAAATTTGAAAAAATCGCCAAGAACTGGTTTAAAAACTTAAGGGATTGGAATATCAGCCGTCAAATTGTTTGGGGCATAAGAATCCCCGCCTGGAGATGCGAAAAGTGTCTTGAGTGGACAATTACAGACGGAGAAGAACCATTAAAATGCGAAAAATGCGGACACGGCAAATTAACACAGGATAATGATACTTTTGACACTTGGTTTTCCTCAGGGCAGTGGCCGTTTGCAACTCTTAAGACAACAAAAGCAGAAGATTTTGAAAGATTTTATCCAACAACAGTTATGGAAACCGCATATGACATACTCCCCTTCTGGGTAATAAGAATGATCATGCTGGGAATTTATGCAACAGGCAAGGTACCGTTTAAAGAAGTACTCATCCACGGACTCGTCCGTGATCGTGAGGGGCAAAAAATCAGTAAATCGAAGGGAAATGTAATTAACCCCATTGAGATGGCGGATAAATATGGAGCGGATGCCCTGAGGATGGGACTTTTGTGGGGGGCACTCGTTGAAAACGACGTTGCACTTTCCGAGGAAAACATCAATGCACAGAGAAAATTTGCCAACAAGATTTGGAATGCAGCACGTTATCTAATTCTAGAACCGATAGATGAAATACAGGATGTTGGCCTTGTTTCCAGAAAGTTCTCGGGCGTTGACATTAAAGAAGACACCAAGAAAGCTTATTTGGAAGAGGCTAAGCAAAGAATGGCTAAAAACATTAGAGAAATATCAAAACATTTAAAGAATCTTGATATTACATTTGCCACTGAAAAGGTTTACTCCGAATTTTGGCATTGGTATTGTGATGAGTTAATTGAAAAGTGTAAAGACAATATTATTGAAAAACGAGAAATAAAGAAGATGTTTCTTGACTTCCTTAAGCTTCTTCATCCTTTCATGCCTTTCCTGACGGAGCAAGTTTGGCACGAGATGGGAGAGGAAGGACTTCTAATAAACGCTTCTTGGCCAAAAGCTTACTAATTTGATTAGCCCGAAGGTCAATACCCGGCAGGTGATGCTGAAGGAGAAACTAATGGCAAAGCCGACGGAATTGCCGAAGGCGAAGCACTAGCCACCGGAGTTCCTGAGCCGGTTGCCGCCGGAGTTTCGGTAGGAATTACAGTCGGGAGCGGTGCAATCGTTGTTATCGGAGTTGGAACGGGTTGTGGCGAAAGAAGTTTCGCCCCGAAAACATATGCAACAACCGCCAGTACTGCAATTACAGCAAGAATTATCGCAACCACCATTAAAGGTGAACCTTTCTTCGGGCTTTCGGGAAGTGGAGTGCTCGGTTCAACCGGAGCAGCGGGGGGTGCGGCAGGTATATCCTCAACAACAGATTGAACAGTAGGTGTTTGAACAGGTGGAGGTGGCGGGGCTACCGGCTGTTGAGTAGCCGCAGCTTTTACGGAAAGGTTTTGCAAATCTTCTTCCAGCTTCTTTACCGCTTCTCCATCCCCTTGCGGCTGTGGTGTGTTTGGGTCCATAATTTAGAATATCATATGTCTGCCAAAACGGTCAACAGGGCCGCAATAGATTTACTTATTTTTGTAGCAATCCTCTTTGTTTTACTTTTAACTTCCGTAAATATTGATAACTATTTGGCTCCCAAAAAAGTACTTGGCATTGAAACACAAGTTGGCTCGAATGAAAAATTCTGGGAAGATTTTCTAAATAAAAACCCCAACTATATTCCGGGGTGGATAGAAATTGGAAGAACCGACAAAATGAAAGAAATTGATCCGAACTACATTAGGCCTTAGGTTCTTCTTTTGGAGCTGTGCCTTCTGCCGGTTGTCCCTCGGCAGGTGTTTCACCTTCTGCAGGAACCGCACCTTCCGCGGGAACTTCACCCTCAGCCGAGGCCGGAGGTGCAACAACTTCCTCCTTTTGAGGGGGTTCAACTTTGACAACAATTTCGTCAGCCCCTGTTTTGACATCAACTTTGCTCCTGTCAACTTTCAAATCCTTGACAAGTATTGCTTGATCAACTTCAGCAAGGGCCGACATATCGACCGTAAACTTTTCCGGTAAGTCCATTGGAAGCGCTTCAACTTTAATTTCGTTTATATATTGGACAACGGTGCCGATCGCCTGTTTTTCCGCCGGGGACTCTCCCGTTAGCTCGACAGGTACTTCTGCTTCAACCTTCTCTTTAAGGTCTACCTGCAAAAAATCGACATGGACGGGGGCATCGCTAACCGGGTTTACCTGAAGGTTATGAACCAAAACGGGCTTTTCGTCTTTACCGATTACAAGAGTAAGCAAACCCGTCTCTCCAACTTCCTTATAGACTTTTTCAAAATCTTTAAGAACTACCTGAACCGCCTCTGATTTAATTTTTTTGCCAAAAATATTTCCGGGTAAAATTCCTTCTTTTCGAAGATTTTTTACTTTCCGCCCTGAAATTTTTCTGACTTCAGCTTTTAATTCTTGTTTTTGCATATCTTTACCAGGAAAAACTTGAGAACAAATCCTGGGTCAAGGTTGTATTATAAAGGTAACTGCCGTCCTGGGTCAAGCTAAACCTCGGGTCTGTGTTTGAAGTAACACCAGGTAGCTTGATATTTAGTGTAACAGGGACGTCCCCAACACCCGCCTGTTTCCGAAGATACAAACCGTATGAGGTTACAGGAGAGTTCGCTTGTAACTGCGATTTCCACTCAAAGGCGATGCTTTTTTCGTCGCCTTCCAAAACCGTAACCCAAACACCAATTTCCTTTATACCGTTTTCCTCAGTGACATCCACAGGAAGACTCTCCTGGTCTTGACCGGAAATACTTTCAGCGCCAATCGCGGTTGCGTCGTCGGGAACTATAACTCTTATATAGTCTTTGTAGATACCGGATGGACCAAATCCCACATTTGCCGTGTTCTTAAGGTTTAACTCCAGGGTTCTGTCGATTTCATAAGAACCTACGTTCACGGAGAGAGTCATGCTTCTCTGAATAAAATAGTCCGCCTTATTCACCCCGAGATTGGCTTCAACTAACCCCGCCAGGTCGGCGTAGCATGTTTGTCCGCAAGACGGGGTGTTAACAGAGCCGTCCCACCCCAGTAAATTAAGAGCGTTCTGGGACTCGGTGTCGTGTAAAAATGCTTGCACATGCCGTCCTTCAAGTGCCGTATAAAACACCTGTAAAACCGACATCTTTTGTTGAGAATCTAATTTACCCAGTTCTCCCAAAAGAGTTTGAGAAAGTCCCGTCAAAAAACTTGCCTTCTGATGTGTTCCCGGAAAGAAATTGTCTTGAACTTCGGCCTGTGTTTCTTCATAAAGATTGTCCGTGGAGATATCAAGGTCGTAGTCCGACAGAAAAACTGGACCCGTATATTTTAAGATTTCCTTTATTGGCTCCAGGTCGATGGCCACCACTCCGTCTACTTGTTTTCCTATCTCTTTATCTAAAAACCATTCCGCCCTTTGCGCTGATGTCGGAAAATCCGGATCCCAGTTTGAATCCCTCAACCACCAATTGGCCTCTCCAAGATAATTCTTAATAGGTGCGGGTGGTTCAACATGACCATTGAGTTGTCCGTCTGCAGAATATACATCGTTTACGGTTAAGTCAGATAGTCTGCCGCTGTCGAACGTAAGAAGACCGTACGAACCGATAAAACCACCCGTGGGTCTTAATTCCATATTGTTTTCAAAAAGCACTAAGTAAGTTTTGCTTTGGTTTTCACCCAGAATCTCCGGAACCCTACTTGCAAGGATCTTTCCCTGGGAAACAAGGTTTTTGTATTTTTCAAAATCAACCCGTGATAAAACGTTCTTTGCCAAGACAACGTTTTCGGAAGCCGCTATTTGGGTTGTTTTTTGAAGAAGAAGAATGTTGTCGTAAAGATTTGACAGGTTAGTCCCCAAACTTAAAGAAACTGCCGTGGGGTCGTAGGCCTGGTCTCCCAACATATTATTAAAAAGCGATGTTGTGTTTCTAACAACAGGAACCGCGTTTTCGGCGGCTAATGATAAATCTTTGGAAAGACTGGCACCATAATCCGTTTCTTTATAAAGACGTCCGACAACCGGAATATAACTTAAAACCTTACTTTCTTCACCTCCTGTAACCACAATTGTCTCAGCGATTAAAATTGTATTCCTTGCAACATCGTCTTTGCCGGAAAGAAACTCTTTGTAAGCCACAAACGACATGCCGGCAAAAATCGAAAGGGTAAGGAAGGGAAAAATTAAAACTAAAAGTAAAAGCAAAACTGCTGTTTTTATCCTTCTGGAAACCCTCACGTTAAACCTGTGTACCGGCATCTTTGACCTTTTCAAAATTTTTCCGGAATTAACATATTTGTGCCAATTCTGACTAAGCCACCCATACGTTTCCGATAATGAAAATGCTGGGTCACGGTTAAGCCGCTGTATCTCAATCCCCCTCGGCAGCACCCGGTTTTCCATAGATTTGTCAATCTTCATGGAAATTTCACCTACAAGTCTCTTATTCTTTTCAAAGAATGTGGTTTCCGACATATCGGGACCAATTAGAAGAAGTTCTTTGCCGTATGGCCCAAAAGAAAACAACCACTTAATTAACAACCTAACCGCGTCGGGAGCAAACACAGGATAAAATATCTCTCCGACTCCCAAGGTCAAACTCCTCTTACCAACAATCTCTGAAATACAAGTTGGTAAAAATAAATCACTTTGCAGATCTAGTCTGGGTCCAAGCAAATCCCCCACATAAATTACGGCGGAGTTATCATTTATTTTGATTTTGGCGGCATTTTTGACGTCGTAAATTTCAAATGGAAAAAGAACTAATGTCTTTGCCCTCTGCAAATTTACCGATAAAGAAAATTTTTCGTATTCTTGGTAGGCATTAGCCTTATTCAAAAAACCTCCGCAAAAAATTGTGTAATCATAAATTTGTTCAGAGTTAAAATTTTTCCGTGAAGTTATCCCAAATCTGTTTTTCACCGGAAGGCGTGAGGTGTTTTCTTCCCAGCCCTCTGTGTCGTCAGATATAATATTTACCAAACAGTTTTTGGAAAGTAAATTTTCCAAAATATTCAACGCAAAGAAATTGGCATCGGAAAAAAGACAGATAAATAGTTTACCCTCGGAGTTCATATGGCGTAAATATTCCCCGCAAAAATAAATCTTTCAAATCTCGTCTAAATCCTAACTGCAACGTGAAATTTTCACAGAAAAATTCCCGAAACACATTAGTGGTTTTTGTCGAGTTCCTCATTAACCAATGCATCTGCAATTTTATTCTTGCCCCTTAGAACATGATTAAAAACAATCTTTCTTTCCAAACTTCTTACTAATCCCATTACTTGAAGATTTAGACCGGCAAGAACTCTATTTTTAATTTTGTATACTCCGGTCAACTGCCTGACAACTAACTCCGAGTCCAAAAAGAATGTTATGTCTTGACCTGAAAATTTTTCTTTGTTCTTATTAATCCATTCAAGAGCAAGAATCACTCCCTGGTACTCCGCAAAATTATTTGTTTTTATACCCAGATGTTTTGAAAGTTTAAAAAGTTCCGTCCCGTTTATTTCGGCGACAAAAGCGCAGGCGGCCGGCCCGGGATTTCCTCTTGCTCCCCCATCAGTATGAATTAAAAGTTCGCTTTGTTTCATGGAACCAGTGTACCACAAAATCAACTTTTGGCACTGAAGGAATTACCGGCAAGAAACGCCAAAAGAAGGCTGTTTTGCTGAAGCGTTAACCAGTAATGATCAAAAAGCCCCGTGACCATTATAAAAAGGATGGCCAAAAAAAGTCCCGTTCGTTCATGAATAAGTGCCCCGTTAATCATTTTGGAAAAAAGAATATACAAAAGCAAAACCCCACCAATTCCGGCTTCGCTCATCGCCAGTAAATAGATGTTATGAACCGGTTGTAAAAGCCAAAGGTGAGAATTGGTAACTATTCCTTCCGCCTCGTTTATAACAAATGTATTTAAACCTGTGCCAATAAAAAACCTGCTAGAAATTACGTTACCGGAAATCACAGCCAAATCTAAACGCTGACCTATGCTTTGATTAAAGTTGATCTGTAAAGAAAGCAAGTATTTGGAAATACCGGGAAGAAACAGACTTAAAACAAAAAACAAAAGAACCAACACCGAAACCATATTCTTCCCTGCCGTCAGTTTGGTCATTATCAAATACAAGACCAAGCAGAAAACCGCTGCCACAAAAGCAGCAAGTGAAAACGTCAGGATAAGCGCCGCTAAGATAATTAGAAGCCCTATTGTTTTTACGGAAAACACTTTTTTAATATATACGCCGGACAACATAAGAGTCCCGACCGCCAAAAAACCCGCCAAAGCATTAGGATGTGGAAGAGTAGAATATGCGCGCAAAAAAATTCTTCCTCCTATACTTATAAGTGCAATTCCCGGAGTTGAAAGATTAAAACTCCGCTCACCCAGATAATACATTATGCCACCGATTGTTTTACCCTCAAGAAACTGTACGACGCCGATTATCGAAAAGATTGTTAGGGAGAGAAAAAGAGACGTTTGAGCTGAACCGGACCCAAAAACCTCGCGTCTGACCCAAACGTAAAAAGCAAATAAACCAAACTCGGTCACTTTCGCCCATTCGTAAAGGGTTGGGAGGGGTGAAATGGAAAAAAAGATATTGGTAGAGGCAAACACAAGAAAAAAACCTATGTAAACCGCGTTCTTCTTTATCCAGGTCCAAAGCCTACTGCGTGTTTTTATTGCCCAAGGTACAAAAAGCAAAAAAAACAAGACATCCGTGGCGTAAATAGTGGGAGCCAGATAGTTTACCCTTATTCCGAAAACAAACGCAAACGGCGGCCAAAAATGCAATGCAAGTTGTGTAGGAAGCAAAAAAATCAGAAGGTAATTGAGAAACCTTTCTGCCTTAATGTAGCGGTCAATCACTTTTTCAACTTAACTACCAAATATCTATCCTCACCCTCTCCAACCGATTCCGTAGTTAGATCTTTGTCTTCAGAAAGCGCAAGATGAATAACCCTTCTTTGCCAGGGCTTAAGGTTGTAAAGACTCTGTGGTTCGCCTGTCTCTTTGGCTCTTTGGGCGGTGGAAACGGCCAGACTGTTTAGATAGTCTTCTTCTTTTTCACGATAGTCCCCCACGTTCACCACTACCCTATTCCATTCATTTGTTTTTTGTTTAAATAAAATTCCCAAAACCGTTTGTATGCTCGAAAGAGTTTCCCCTTTTTTGCCTATCAGAAGACCTGTTTCATCCCCTGCTTCAATGTCCACAACATACGCTTCATTTTCTTTGTCGTAGGAAACTTCAGCCTTTGCCCGACTGGTTGTCAGGCTCAAAAGTTCGTCAACCAGTTCTTGTAAGATTTTTATTTTATTTTTCATTTATTTCTTGTAAGTTTTGATTTTACCAGATTAATAGCTGGCGTCAAACTTCCCCAACCCGACATTGAAACCTGTTGCCAGACGTTTACTACAGAGAAAACCAGCCAGTAAAGCGCAAGTCCTGACGGGAATCTCAATCCAAAAATGAGAGTCATAAGGGGAAGTGTATAGGTCATCGAACTCTGCATGGCAACCTGCATATCATCAACCCCCGACTTGGTCTTTTTGGCTAGTTTTTCCTCTTCGGATATGTAAGGTGTTGTAATTTTTACGGATAGAAACTGTGCGAGTGTAGCCAAAAGAAGGAAAAGACCAGGAAGCGCAAACGGTATTCCGTGAATATTGAACGTGTCCGGCTTACTTATATCCAAATACAAAAACTTTGTGTTTATTGCCTGGCCCTGTGCAAATTTTAACGGTGCATATAAAAGAGCATTAAGTTTACCTGAGGCTATATCGGCTCCCGATAACGCTGCCGTAAAAACCTGGAAAAGTGCTATCAGCACCACAAACTGCAAAAGGTAGGGGATACAGCCGGCGGTGGGATTAATTTTGTTCTGTTTATAAAGCTCCGCCTGAGCCTGTGACAGTCTCATTTTGTCTTTCCCAAACTTCTTCCTTAACTTTGCAAGTTGGGGTTCCATTTCCCTCATCTTCTTCATAGACTGAAGGTATGGCTTGGTCAGGGGCCGTAAAAGAAAAATTAAAGCAAGGCTGAACACAAGTATCGCAACCCCCAAGTTCTGCCCCAAAAATCTATAAAAAAGAACAAGGCCGTTTGTTAACGGCTGTGTCAGAATTATTGTAAAAATGTTTCCGATACTTCCCATTTGATGTTTATTTTAGCTCAGGAACAGGATCAAACCCCGAACTACCCCAAGGGTGGCATTTCGCCAATCTTTTAAAACCCAGGGTTAAACCCGTAATCACTCCGTATTTACCCAAGGCTGTAATTGTATACTCAGAACAGGTTGGTGTAAACCTGCAAGCCCTGCCAAACATTGTCTCAAGAACCGGGGAAATAAATTTTTTATACGTTTTTAGCCCTGAAATCAAAAGTTTCTTCATTTTAGTAAACCACTGTCTTTAAGGGCCACGCGGACCTCTTTCATAACTTCGGATGTTGGCACTCTTGCTATTGATGTTTTTGCCAAAAAAACAACATCATAACCGTTTTTCAAATCTATACTAGAAATCCTTACGGCCTCACTCATTGCACGCTTAAATCTGTTTCTGTCGACAGCGTCTTTTGCAATTTTTGTCGAAACAATAAAAGCAAACTTGCTGGGGGCTTCGTCATTCCTTGAGAAGCGCGCAATTCCAAAATTTGCGGATTGGTAAACCTTTCCGGCTTTCTGCACGCGATCAAAGTTCTTTACACCGGTAAGTTTAAATTTCTTTGCAAGCATAAATCAGGAGGCTAGACCGAAAGATGTTTTCTTCCTTTTTCTCTCCTTCTTTTCAAAACCCTTCTTCCGTCCTTTGACTGCATCCTCTTTCTAAAGCCGTGAACCCTTGCTCTTTTTATTTTACTGGGTTGATAAGTTCGTTTAGTACTCATACGGCTGTAATTATAACAGAACTAATAGCTATACCGCAATAATTGGCCCTTGACTGATTGTGGATAACTTTGTAAATAGTGCAATACATGGACAACACTCAGGCGTGGAAAGATTCTCTGGAGATTATTAAGGTTTCTGTTTCTCCGGCTATTTTTTCAACCTGGTTTTCCCAAACCCATCTTGCCTCGGTTACCGATGCGGGGGAGAGGGTGGTCGCCGAAGTGGGTTGCCCGACCTCCTTTGCCAAGAACACTATTGAGACAAGGTATTTCGGTCTTGTACAGGATTCTCTATCCAAAGTTCTGGGGAAAAACTGTGACTTAACTTTTATAGTTAAAGGAAACCCTGCAAAACTTGTGTCCAATCAAGACTCCGCAGCTCCTCTTTTCTCACCGGAAAAAGACGGTGACATGCTTGAGGTCTTACAAAGAGCTCGGCTTAGACCAAGTTTTACATTTGAAAACTTTGCAGTTTCTTCCTCGAACCAAATGGCCCATGCGGCAGCCGAAGCTGTATCGCAAAGTTTGGGTGACGCTTATAATCCTTTATTTATTTGGGGTGGGGTGGGGGTCGGAAAAACCCACCTTATGGTTTCTGTCGGTAACTACATTCTCAGAAACAATTCATCAAAGAAGGTCTTTTTTTGTACGGGTGAGGATTTTACAAACGACATCGTCGAGGGAATAAGAAACAAAACCACGCAAGCGTTCAGGAATAAGTACAGAAAACTTGATTTGCTTCTAATCGACGATATTCAATTTATTGCCGGCAAGGACACTGTCCAGGAAGAATTTTTCCACACATTTAATGCCGTAACCTCAGTCGGCGGACAAATAATCCTAACTTCCGATAGGCCCCCTTCAGAAATCTCAAAACTTGAGGAGAGACTCAGGAGCCGTTTTGAAGCGGGTTTAATTGTTGATGTAGCTCCGCCGGATTTTGAGCTGCGGTGTGCAATAACTCAAATTAAAGCAAAAGAAAAAGGAATCGACCTAACTTCCGAGCAGGCCCAAATGATTGCGGCAAATTCCGAGTCGGCCAGAAAAATTGAAGGTCTTCTTACCAAACTCTTAACCGAGATCCATGTTAAAAAGGTTCCGATAACAAACGATCTTATTGAATCTTCCTTTGCAAAGAATTTGGAAAACGGGACAAGAATCACAAAAAGCACACCCGACGAAGTTACGGAGGTTGTTTCCAAATATTACCAGGTAGGAAAAAGGCTTCTTCTGGGGGAAAGCCGAGCCCGCCCGATTGCCAGACCCCGACAAGTTCTTATGTATCTCCTTAGAACCCATCTTGGAATTCCGTTGGAAGAAGTGGGAAGGGTAGTGGGGGGGAGAGATCACACTACTGTTATGCACGCTGTGGAAAAGATTACAGATTTGGCCATGCGCGATGTGCAAATCCGTGAGGATATTTTGAGGATAAAACAAAGCATTTGAGGACAAGTTTCGCAAATCAGTATTTATCAACAACCGCTTGAATGTTATCCACAAAATTATTCACATTTATTCACGCTCGTTATGAACACGAAGATGTCCCGAAACCCAAGTTTAATTTACAATTGTTTTCAACTTATCAACACCGCCTACTACTAGAACTACTAGTTAATATATGATAAGAAGAGAAAGATAAAATCAATGAAATTACAAATACTTCAGGAGAATTTGGAAAAGGCCGTAAGCATAACATCCCGCTTTGCCAGTGTAAAAGCACAACTTCCCATTTTGGGGAACATTCTTCTTTCAACACAAAAAAGTAAAATCTACATTTCCTCAACCAATTTGGAGATTTCAGCGTCGGTTCAAGTTGGAGCAAAAATAGACGAGGAAGGAGAAATAAGTATTCCTTCAAAAGTTATTTCTGAGCTGGTCGCGAACTTGCCCAAAGAGACCATATCTCTAACAGCAGAAAAGGAACAACTGAAAATTTCCGCTTCAGGTTTTTCATCGACCATTCTGGGAATGAACTCGTCGGATTTTCCGAAAGTGATCAACTCATTAAGTAAAGAAAAGGCAATAGTTTTTTCTCAGGAAGAGTTGTCTAAGGCTTTGGGACAGGTTGTTTTTGCCACATCGACCGACGAAACTAGGCCGATTTTGACCGGGGTTCTTTTTTTGTTTGGAAAAAATTCGATATCGCTTGTGGCAACCGACGGTTTCAGACTTTCGCGCAAGACGTTTTTGGTTAAAGAGGTTAAAGGAAGTGAAAATAGTGTAGTTATTCCGAAGGGTGTTTTGGGTGAGCTTTTAAGAACGGTTTCGGAAAACGGAGAGATTCTTTTCGGGTTACAGGAGAAAGAAAAACAAGTTGTATTCAGTCTTGGAGATGTTGTGTTAACCTCAAGGCTTTTGGAAGGGGAGTATCCTGATTTTGAGAAAATCATTCCTAAGTCTTCCAACATAAAAATTCTTTTAGATAAAGAGGAATTAACAAGAGCGGTTAAACTCGCCTCTATTTTTGCAAGAGAATCTGCAAACATAGTTAAATTACAAATACTAAAAGACGAAATTAAAGTTTCCGCCGAAAGTTCCTCTGCAGGAAGTCAGGAGACGAGCGTTGAGGCAAAGATAGAATCCTCACAAAAAGATTTTGAGATAGCCTTTAATTACAGATTTTTAGAAGACTTTTTGCATTCCGTTCAAGGAGAAGAAGTAAAAATGGAATTTTCTGGGGTTTCTTCTGCTGGAGTGTTTACGGACACCTCTGACAATTCTTATCTTCATTTAATAATGCCGGTAAAAGTTCAAAGCTGATTTCCGTTTAAATCAACCACATAATATTTGACGGGTGCCGGAACGCCAATTGCTTGCAAATCGAAAACGGCACCGGCAACAATACTTTTTTCCTGGGTGGCTGTCGCAGGAACTTTTAACCGGATTCTGAAAGACTGAGTGTTAAAATCGTAGACGGCTTCGTAGTTTGTTGTTTCCAGAGGAAGTTTTGAATACCATGGGTATTGTGTATTAAGAATCGTTAGAGCCTGACCATACTTGAGATCGTCAGGTAGCGCCGTACTGGTAACCAGGGGTGGAGTTGTTTCTGGAGTGGGGGATGGTGTTAGAGAAGCGACCGGCTTCGGTGTGGGGTGTTGCAAGACAACAACCACAAGAATGATGATACAAATTAATGAAACAGCACCGAGCACAATTATAAGTTTTTTCTTCATATTTAATTCTACTCCCCCCTTAGGGTTTACCGAACCCAATTATACTAATTGTAAAAGATTGTCCACTTGAAGTTTTTAACGGAATTGTTTCAAAGTGCCCCGAAGAATCCACTGAATAAAACCACCCCGGTTTATAAGGGGCATTCGATTCATATGTGTGGATACCTGCTGAGGATGAATCGGCAACGACGCCAACATGGGAGATGGCGTCTGGGCCGTCAAGAGAATTGTTAAAAAAAATAGTGTCGCCGGCGCAGACGTCGTCGTAGGTGGCGGCATTACCTGGAACCCATTTTCCAGGTTCATTTTTGAAATAGTTTACCATTGTGGGAAGAGGAAATGGAATGTTTTCGTTGATTGCCAGGTAAGATTTTGTTGCCATGTAATTGCACCAAAACATGTCTTGGCTGCCTATTACCGCTTCTTGATTAGGCGGGTTTGGGTTTTGTGCAAAAAGAGTGGCGTTCCAGAGATCTGGGTAATCGGAAGAGTGGTTATAGTATAGGTCAAACCCCAAAGAAAGGTTGTTGGCGATAACTTTTGCGCGGTTGGCAATTTCTGGAGAACAGCCGGCGGCACCACTAAGAGTGCCCGAACTCGCAGGTACAACATAAGCCCCGGAATTGATGACAAAAAGGATTAGTGCAACGGCAATTGGTAGGGAGAGGAGGGTTATTACAACTGGTACGACAATGGTGTCAAGGTAAACACCCGCAAGTCCGGTAAAAAACCTTCCTAAGCCGGAACTCAAACCGGAAAGAGATGACCTTAGTCCCGGAATGCCCTCATTCCAGACAGTGGCACCACCGTAACCGATCAACCCAGCTGCGGCTGCGGTTACAACAGACCCTCCTGTTAGGAAAAAAGCCGCTATGGCCGCAACGAACGCGATAGCAATTTTCCCGTATTTGGCTAAAACATCTTTGACTTTGCCAAGAATTTTTACCCCGACGACTTCGACAAAAAAGGCCACGACCGGACCCACAATCGGCGCGAGAGGGCCGAGGACCGGCACAAGAGCCGCCGTAATAGTTGCCGAAAGGCTAAGCCCCGTTGCCCCCTCCAAACCCTTTTCGGCTGCAACCTGGACCACTTTTTTAATGCCGAAATCTACTCCCGTTTTTTCTCCAAGCCAACCCAAAACAGGTGCTAAGCCTGAACCAACGGCAAGCTTTCCAAGAAAAGATCCCCCAACAGCTTCCCAAGCCACAGGCGACCCAAGTCCGGCGATTGGCAAAAGGGCATGTACAGCCTCATTGCTAAAAATGCTTTTAAGAGCGCTGTCTGCCGGCAGTTTTGTGATTTCTTGACTTAAAAAGGAGCCAACCTTAGAGAGAATATGAGCACGGACATTTTCTATGCCGAAATCGGTTAAGCCTTCTAGAAAAGAACCCTGCCGGCTCATCAGAGAAGAAAAACCCCTTGCGATTAGACTAAAACCAAGCTTATTAAACCCTTCTTTGGGAGAATTCGAGAGACTGATATTGAAGTCCGGCAGAAACTCTTTTTGGAAGGAGTCGCCGAAAGCGGCGCGGGTAACGGCCTGACTTATTTCCTGTCTGGTTGCTCCCTGGTCAGACAAAACCTGAACCCAGTTTTTTAGAGTATCTGCTGTGGTTTTACTTTTGATCGCGGCGTCAACCTGTCCAGGGTTTGCAGACATTGCTGAAAACAAAGATGTTTGAACAGAGAGAGAATCTTCCGTTTGTGCATTTTGAACAATGTCCAATGCAGCTTGTTTTGCCGCTGTGTCGGGAATGTTAGAAATTCTTGCCTTTATCTCCCCTTCGATTACCTCCGCCGTTCTGGGACCGTCAGCTTTGGCAAGTTGTCTTAACTTTTCTCCTTGCACGGTTTTAACATCGGAGGTTTTTTTGGCTTGGTAATAAAGCCCTTCATCTTTTAAATTGGCTTCCGCCTGTTTTGCTCTTGCTGCCGCCTTCTCGTAAAGTTCCTGTTGTATTTTAATTACGCGTTTTACTTCCGCTCCCGAATTTTCAATTGTTTTTTGTTCTTCGGCTTTGCTTTTTGCCGCTTTAGTTTTGAGCTCCTCGAGGTTTTTTGGGACTGTTTGTTGACCTTCGTTGTTGACGGGTGCAATAAGTGCCCACGAATCAAGAATTTTATTGGCACTGATTACATCGTTAGTCCCAGTGATGTGTTTTATATAATCTCCGAATTCTTTTGGAGTTTTCCAACTTAATCCGAGACCTTTTACAGACCAGGGTTTCGGTTTTACGCCCTCATATCCGCTTCCAAGAATTTCTTTCGGGAAAAAATTAGTGGCGGCTTCCTGGAGATCGAAAACAATTTCTTTTGTATATCCGAAGGGTAATTCTTTTGCCATATTATTTTACTTGGTACGGCCCGGTGTTGATTTTTACAACCTCCTGCGGTTTAGTTGTAATAAGTTTATTTTCTTCTTCAGACGCAACAACACGGATGGGGGCGTGGTGTGGTCCGGCAAAAAATATTCCCTCACCAACATTTGCTGCCAATAAGAGCTGTTTTTCTCCTTGGCTCAGATAAAAGACCTCACCAATCTTGTCTATTGCCGCGGGCGACTGTTTTAAAAGGACCTGCATGGCGCTGTTTGTAACGATGGCCTTTCCAATGTCCTGTCCGAGGAAGTCTTCGACGTCCTGCGTTATTGTAGTGAGTCCCAGGAAGTATTTACGGGCCCTCTTGACAACACTCCAAAGAAATTGCGCCGTGTCAGGGTATCTCATCATGTGCCAGGCCTCATCTACGATTAAAATTCTTTTCTTCATGTCCTTTTTGACGCGGGTCCAAATGTAATCGAGAATAATAAACATAGCAATTGGTCTAAGTGCGTCTTGCAGATCCTTGACTGAAAAGACGGTAAACGGATTTGTGATATTAATATTTGTTTGTTTATCAAAAATTCCGATGAAACTTCCCCTGACGAACTTTTCAATTCTTGCCGAGAGATCAAGCGCTTCAGGAACTTCCATTCCGATTAAGGTTTTATAAAGATCTTCCATAAGCGGCGGTTCTTTTCCTTGGGTGTCGGGATCCATTGTTATTCCCTTGGCTCGGTAGGTCATGACAAGCGCTCTATCGAGGAGGGCCTCCTGTATTGGGGTAATTGCTCCCATAATAACTTTCATTAAAGAGTGAAGAGAAAGAATCTTCAGGCCCAACTGATTTTCGCCTTCCTCTCGGATTTGAGAGAGATCAAACGGATTTATTTTGGCGGTCGAGTTGTAGGCGAAGGAAATATATTCACCTCCAACGGCAGTTGCAAGAGGTTGGTATTCGCTTTCGGGATCGATTACTATTACCTCAACGCCCGTCATAAGAGAGCGTAGTGCCTCAAGTTTTACGAAGTAGGATTTTCCGGCACCTGATGTTGCAAAAATTGTCATGTTTGCGTTTTCAAGGCTGAAGCGGTCGAAAATTATAAAGGATTCGTTTTGGGAATTAATACCGTATAAAACTCCTCGGTCGCTTGAAAGCTCGGTTGAAGTTAAAGGAAATGTCGTGGCAACGCTCGTTGTATCCATATTCCTTGTTATATTTAATCTGTCCATTCCGAAAGGCGCAGTCGAAAGAAACCCTGACTCCTGATCAAGAAGGGCGTGTTTACTTACAATGAGGAGAGACCCGAGTTGGGACTCTACCTGTTTGGTTATTTGGTTTAGCTCCTCGACCGAGTTGGCAGGAATTGTGATATAAAAGCTGAATTCGTAAAATCTTTCAATACCTTTTACAAGTTGTTCCTGAAGGGCCTGGGCATCTTCGAGTTTTGCTTGGGTTGTGGGGTCAACTATTTTTCCGCGTTCGATGTCGGTTGACATTTCCGCCTCCATCTCTGCAATTTTCCGTCTGAGGTCGTCAAGAACGCTTTTACCGTCAACAGGGTAAACATAAAAAGCAATATCAAGTGAAGTGTCCATGTTGATTACGGGCTCAAGCCACCCCGGGGCGACAAAACGCGGATATCCTCCTACAAAAATTGTTCGGAAATAAATGTCGTTAATTTTTATATAATCGAAATCCTCTTCTATTGATTGGGGAGCTATGGCGTCAAGCAGGTTCATTCCTTGCGAAATGGCAAGGTTGGGGTTGATTACCTTAGGCTTTACCTCATTTGGTTGAGTGGCCGGAGCGGGGTTTATTGTTTGAACCTGTTTTTGTTTTTTTGTAAATAAATTAGGCATTTGTTTGTGCGTGTTCCAGTGTTACCTCGGGTTCTTTTTTGACCGCGGGATGTTCGGGATTATAGACGGACCAGTAAAGATCAATTAAGTCTGCTGTTCCAAGTTGTTTGAATTTAATTCCAAGGCGGCCCGCCTGGCGGATTAAATGGTCCCGTCTTGGGTAGAGAGTTATTTTTGCTTTTTTGATGACATACGACTTGGGGAATGGCAATGGACCTCCGCGTTTTGTAATAGCTGCGACGGATTTTCCTATTCCGAGCTCAAGAGGTGATAAATATAAAACAATGAAAAACCTTTTTCCTAAGACATTTTTCTTTTTAACGGATTCCGTAATAAAACCCCGGTAGTCTTGCATAAGCTTGGCCAAAAGGGGGTGGGTGATTTTTTTGGCCTGTTCATCCAGAAAATTTAAATATGAGCTTACATCCTTCCTTTGTGTCAGAACGACTATTTGAACGGAGAAGGTAAGTGAATTAATCATGGCGGCGTAGGCGGCAATTACCGCTTCCTGCTCTTTTTCCGAAAGAAGACCAAAGTTAAGTGAGGTAGACTCCATTACAAGAGCTGCACCTCCGTCCCGGTAAACAACAACGTCATTTGTGATATCGGCAATAGGAAGATGCTCCTCGGTTGTTGCGGTTAAGGGTTTGTCGGGAATATTTAAATACGGAATTTTAGGTAATGCCATTTTTTAAAATTGTGCCGCCGGTTGAGCACTAAATTGATTTATCGCTTGAACGGCGTTCTCGGTTGCCATAACCCTTCTTCCTTGAACGAGAATCGGAGGAACGAGAACTCCTGTTGCGTCAAAACTTACCGGTGCAAATTGATATCCGTCTTTTTCGGTCACGATGTCATATCTTCCGCTATCAAGAGGGGTAACTGTAATGAAATGCCCAACCTTATTGCTTCGGAGGGCTCTAACCGGCCGCCCCGTCTCGTCTTTTATTTCCATTATTGCCCCCTCGACGATCTTTCTTTGTTCGTCGACCACCTGTCCGACCACCACATTTGGAGTGGTGGGGGGATTTGGGGGAGCGGCGTCAACCGAAAACATTGCCTGTTTGGTTGAAATCATTTCTTCACCTGCAACAATTGGTGCAACCTGTTGGGCAGTCATTTGGATTGTGGGGGTTCCGGATTGGGGTTTTTCTTCGACGACAAGATGAGGAGCTCCGGGGGAGGGAATTCTAACGGGTTCCATAACCGGGATTTGCAGGTTTTTCTCTGCCTGCTGGATGGGAATGTTTGCAACCGGAGCCGTCGGGGAGGTTTGGGATAAGGCCGGTGCACCCTTTCCTGCAAGTCCTGCGAAAATTCCGCTTAAGGTTGACAGAAAACCTTCCTCGGCGCCTTCAAGTTTGGCAAAGGAACCGGAGGGGTTTTTTGTCGTTGAAAGGTATGTTTTAAGGGCGGCTTCCTGTTCGGGTGAAGCAGTAGTCGGAGCCGGGCCCACTTCTTCGTTTTGGAAAAACTTTGGAGGGGTGGTTGTTTTTTTCCAGAAAAATTCGGTAGGGGTATAAATTGCTTTAAAAAATGCAAAAATCCAGCGTTCAAGAGGTCTTTCTTCTAGGGGCATAAAAGCTAAGGCTACGCCAAGAATTACGGAGATTATTGCCAGCGGCCATTTAACTATTCCGATAATAGGAGCTGCGTAGAAAATGATTCCGGCCAAAATTCCTCCGGCAAGCTGGAAGAATTGTTTAAGAGTCATATCTCCCACAAGTCGGAATTGATACGAAGAAATTTGTTGCGGAATAGGATGTTGTTCCATAGGACAGTAAAAGCAGTGAACTCTACTCTAGGTTAAGATTACTGCGTGAAGAATGTTGTGCAAGATGAAGCTGTTTTCACAGGTGAAGTTTATAATAAAGGTCGTGCTGAGGTGCTTAGGGAGCTAAAATTTTTGTCGTTATGAAAATTTTAGCAGGCCACCTCAAAGCCTAATTTGTTTATTTTTTCTTTATAACCTTTCGTTTGAGTAGCGCTTGTGCAAAACCAAAACCTTCGGTGTTGAACTTGTATTCAACAACTTCCCAACCTGTAGCCCCGAGTTTTGCAAGACACCTCGCAAGGACAGTTACCGGATAGTTACTACCCCAAACGTCTTCGCGGATTTTTCTGGAAGAAAAGATAATCTCAGAGCAACCATCCGGGCGGGGATATTCGACGGTGGTGAATTCATTCTTACCAGTATAGTTTTTTAAGATTTCTTTCTCTTTGCCTGAGCTGTCAAAAGACTTGGCAATTAAGACCTCTTTCCAACTAAATCGCCTCAAACTATCAACCCACGCTGGTTGATAAAGCTTCGACTTGGCATATTCAAGACACCTATTCTTCAGCTCTTCGTTGATTTTGGTCTCCTCCTGTTCAAAACTCAAAGTTAGTACACCATATTCAAAGATGTCCATAGCAGCCTCCTTTCAAGGCCCATTTCTGATTTTTAACGACAAGGTGCAAAAAACTCGCCTGCTATGAATAACTTCATAGTTGGAGCGAATTATAGGTTTATAACCTTCGGAAGTCAAATTATGGGACACGTTGTGAAGAGTTTTACCCTTCTGCGTTCATTAATCTTGCTTATCAACCCACCAGCACATGTGCTACAATTTTGTTATGACAGAGAACATCAGGCGAGGACCGGAGAATTCGGAGCCTGAGCCCGGAAAGGAAGCCACAGACGAAGCTGAGGCCCGAAAGTATTCGTCAAGAGAAACCATGGCGGAATCGCTCGTGAGGGGTGCCGAAACTCCCTTTAAACTTAATTATGGCTTAAGACGCCTTGAGGCAATAATAGAAAACCCTCATATTACTAGCAACTTAAGAGAGCATTATTCGCCACCAAGGGAAGCAACCACAATGCTTGATCGGGGAATGAGCATGGAAGTGACCATTGAGGAACTTCAGGGTATGGGAATAATAGGAGAAATCCTCGATCCGAAATCGGGCAAGGCAGACCTGTTGGATGAAGACTACGAAGGAATGGCAGTTCATATAAAACGGACTGAGAAACTTGAAGGGGGTAGGTATAAGGTCAATATTGAATATTTTTTTGGTACAGACGAGGAGAGAAAAGAACTTGCGGTTGCATATAAAACCGCTGCCCTTGAGCTTGAGTCGAGAGATATATTGGGCGCGAACTTAGGTATTAGGAAAAGCAAAAGATTTAGGGATAACCTAGAGGAGCTTACTGACATTCTCCACAGCGATCAAATCCCGGTGTTTAGACCTGAGCATCTTCAAACTCTTTTTAATTTGCCGAGTCTTGAAGAACTGAAGAGCGGAAAAAGTATCGAGACCGCACACGGGTTAGGGGATTCTATCGAAGAAGCCTTGGTTTGCAATTTGATAATGCTGAATTCCGGGAGTAAAGAAAGGATGTTAAATTTTTTGAAACGGCCTGGGGTTCAACACCTGATTTCAAAAATGGCTAAAGAGGAAGAAGCGAGAAGGCAAGACGTGGAAAGGAAAGGTCTCGGAGGATTTGAACCTCAACTACCAGAATCGGAGATAGAAATGAGAGTCCAAAATCTGAGGTATACAGATGAACAATGGAAGAAAGACAATATTGGTGACGTTGAAAGTTGGGTGGAGGATAAAGACAGATTACTCGAAGATAAGGACGAAAATAATCCTGCCTCCTGGAGAGTCGAAAAACGTGGGAACCTTACCAAATACTCAAACATTGTCGCGTGGGGAGGCAAACCGGGCGAATTTGGAACCAATAAAGAAAAGTGGTTTGTTGAGAATGCTGTGGGTAACCTTTCTGGAAGTGTTGAGGCTGCCTGGATTGCCGCAACGTTCCTGAGGGCCACAGGTGTCTTTGCTTGTGAGGGGTATGTGGCGTGTCGAGGAACAAATAAGTCTCTTTTGCCTTTGGGCGAAGGAAGGTTTTATTCCGGAGACGATACTGGAAAGTTTTTAACACTCTTGTTTAATCGCAAGGAGGGTTATAAAAATCGCGCATCCGGGCTGGCACGAATGTATATGAGAATGCCTGATTTGGCCGGAGCCATGTGGGACTGGGCACAAGTTGTCGTCGGAGTTGATAACTCGAAAGGTTGGGAAGTAGAAAAGCGCCTTTCCATGATAGATGCATGGCTTGGAACGGCGGAGCAAGCGAAAAGAGACCTCGTTACAAACAGAAGAGTTGAAATTACGGATCCGAAGCGTTTTATAGATGGGATTAAAGGAAAACTTAGAGATAAGAAAACCGGAAAGGATCGAGAAGCCTATTTTGAAAAAGTGAAGGAGGAGCCTTATCACCGGCTAGGCGATCTTAACTTTTTGTCCTTGGAACAAGACAGTGGTGGCACATATACCACAATGCAGTGGCTTGGAGGTAATAGGCAGGGTCCGACTGGAGTTTATACTGAGGAAATGAGAGTTGACGATATTACCGATGAAGATTTTACTTTGAACAACCTGAAAAAATTAACCAAGTATATTGGCATAGTGTTTAACCCGATAGTTATGACAAAAGGTTCCCCCCACCTTTATGGGAACGCGAGCGAGGTAAACGAAGCACTGAAGGTAATCAAAAGGAATTATTTTGAGAACTTAATGTACGCGAGAATCTTTAGCGAAGCATTCGCCAAGAATGTTATGAGCAAAACCATGAGGCTTACTAATCCAGAAACCGGAAATTCAGTAGAAGTTTCATCTGCACTTTGGGCATACGAACAAATCAAAGAAGCGTTAAAGGACAATCCTGCAACAGATGAAGACTTAGTTAAGCACTATCTTGATGACCCCAACCTTCTAGCACAAATTCGGGACACAAACGGGGTAAAGGCAATGCTAAACGAAGTTAAAGGTAAGTTTCACGACGATGTCGGCAGAGTGACTGGAAAGAACGTCTTCTAGGAAAAATTGACCCAACTTATTCGAATATCTCTTCCTCTTGTGGTCCCTGCGGAATATTAGTAGGCGCAATCGGTTCACCCTTCTTCTCGGCTGCTCTACCTACCCTACGCCTAAACCCGGCTGTATTGGCTTCCAAGAATTGCTTTCTGGCAATATCAACATATTGACCAGCCGTTTGTCCATAAACATTTCCAACCGGGCCCAGAGCTTCACCAATTGCGGTTCCATAGGCAAACGGCCGGCCGCTTACGATGCCTTTAACCACATCTTCGACTTTCGGGATCAGCGAAAATATCATAAAACTTACACCCACAAAGAGTAACGCCATTACATCATTTCCCCCTCCAATGAGAGGTGGCCAACCCGTACTGGGAGCAAAAAGAATGCCGCTGGTTTCACCAGGTATAAAAGCTAAAAGAGCCTGCCAGTGGAAGTCCAACATTGCCCCTCCAAGCATATTGCCTGCAGTATTAAGAAAAACAAAAGATAAGGTTAACAAGAGTCCTGTAACAGGGAAGATTACTAAGTTTGCGGCAAACGATTTAAGCCAGGAGCTAAATCCGGTTCCCGGAATAATTACCCCAAAAGCAATTTGGAACGGAGCTACTATTGTTAATAATAACACTTGCGCAAAAGCTTTTAATAACATCCACACAGTTTTGATTGCGAGTATAACTATCACTACAAGCATAACAACAAATACCACCATACCGATAAGCACTGCGGCCGCAGGTAAAACCCCCAAGCTTGTTATGGATGCGAGTATCCCTCCGTTGACAGATATGACAGCCCCGAAGATAGTTACACTGAAGAGGAGTATATAAAGAAGAAGCACGCCGAAGAGACCGGCAGATACCCCAATCTTGCTATTTATACCAACATACCCGGTTGTCATAAATTTGAATATTGTTGCAGGGTCGGTTGCAAAGACATTATGTCCGACGCTGGCCATGGCCAGACTTAAGATACCAATAACAACATACATAAGATCAATAAGAAGCCCCGCAATTGCATAGGAAAAAGTTACCAAGATTAATGCCACAATTAGTTTTGGGATCGCCGACTGAACTGAAATTACGACCTGTGGGGATATTTTTACCCTAAACATTATCATGAATGCGAGGACAATAGCAGCGAGCACAAAAAGCCCATAGACAAAATCTCTCGAAGCCGTCCAGAGGTCCTGAATTACAGTAAGAGCTTGAAAACCGAACCCTGATGTGGTTTGTGCGTGGACCTCTGTGACGAGGGAGAATTTCTGGCCCAAGTTTTTGACATAGGAAATAAACGAGATGGGCCTGTCTGATGCGAAAATCATTGAAGCGAGACTCTCATGAGTTGTTGCCAAATTCGAATTAGTACTCGCGTCGGTTAAACCTAATTGTTTTGATAAGTTACCTAAACAGGTCGTGAGGTTTCCAGAAAACAGACATACAAACAAGGGTTTATCGGGAATTATCATTGAAAACAAACTGTAAAAAATCCACTGGACCTGGGCTGCTGTATAGCGCTCCCCAAAAATATCGCTGGAATTAGTTGTGTCGTAAACCTTGCTGAACCATTCAGGGAAGCTACTGTCATACCAGGTGTTTTCACTATCCGCTTTAGCAGTAAGAAGCGGCGCAAAGGAAAAAAGAACAGTGAGTCCAAGAAGTATGGATATGAGCAGTTTTTTGAGCATACTAGGTAACTTATTCTATAGCCCCGCTGCAATAAAGGGAAGTGCTTTTTATTTTCCCGGCACCTTTATAGGATAACAGGCAATGTTTTGACTTGGTTGCAGCCATTTATAAATTTGCTCTATGCCGGAAATATAAGCGTTTGAGTTATCTGTTGGATTACATTGTCCTGGCTTAAACATTGCTCCGAATATTTCCATAGAACATTTTGCAGTTGAGTTGCCCGTGCATGTTTGCAGATAGTAAGCCGGTAAATTTAGAAACGCGTGAAGTTGGTCTTCAAAATGATCGGCTTTAATGTTTCCATTAACATCGTATTGGGTTTTAATATTTTGATCGTTGACCCCGAAATCCTGTACTTGCTGGCAGTATTCCGAATTTGGATCGCTGTTGCCGGCAGTTAAACAAATTCCCTGATAGTTGCTTGCCCCGCTTTCATTGAGCCAGATAGCGAGAGTAAATATCGGATCAACCCCTGCACTTTGAGCAGCACTTACAACCTCGTCAAACTTATCAATTCTAGGGTTCCCCGCACCCAACCACCTTGTTGCCAAGTCGGTGAATTTCGCCTTGAGCCCTGAAATATCCGTAGTTGACGGATTGTTGTTGCAGTTTGCCGAACAAATATCGGTTGAGGCGGTGTTTGACGCGTTAATACACAAAGAGGTGTTGTTTGTAGAGGGAAGCTCTGATCCGTATCCCTTTGGTCTAAGCATTGTCTGAATGCCGTCCAAAAAATATGCCGAGATTCCACCAAGATGAGGAAGATTTAGAGTCGCATCTGTGTTTACGCCGCCGCCTTGGTAACTAATGTTGGTCGATCCGGGAATATCTAGAATACAGGCAACAGGGCCGTTAGCCCCAATTTGTGGGGCGAGCCTCCTGAAAATTGACGTAGGCCCGGCTACAAGAGTTGACCAAAGCTGGTCAAGTCCGGGGGAACTGGATTCTGTTGTCAGAGTTACATAAACATCTTTTGTACAAGATTGAGTCGGTTGGGTAGTTGCACAAATGGCGTTGCAAATATCCCGGGGGTCGCCGTTTGCCAAACATTTGGAAAGACAGATAGGGTCTACCGAGTTGATAATTGGATTGAAATTGCAGGAAAACTGTGCGTTATATTTGAGGTCTCCCATTATTTGTTTGGCAAATAAATTATCTCCGGCGTTAGTTCTTACATCGGTCGATACGCAGGCGACGTCGGATGGAGCACTTGCTGCGCCTGCGGAGGGGTTTAGATCTTTACTGATAAAGGTGCTTTGAAGTAGGGATCCAAGTTGGTTTGTTTCTTCAACATGCGGGTAAAAAAGTTCAGCCGGTGTCTGTCCTGTAAAGGAAACCCCGGTTACGCTTACTCCTGCAGTTTGGCTTCCGGCTGAAGCGGAATTGACGCTGATGTTGCCGGTTACGTCTTCAGTCGAGGATAGGGGAATGTAAGAATAAAGATCGGCATATCTATTGGGTATAAGGATATTGTTAAAACAAACAAGATAATTGATTACAGGCACAATGACGCAGGTTTCCCCTTTCCATTCGTTATAGGCTTTTTGGTAGGTTAAAGTCGTAAAGGGAATGCCGTTTGGATCTTTTTCCGACGGAAGCGGTGGAACTTTTTGGTTCCAAATACCTTTCAGAGATGGCTGGATGTATGGATAAAGATCCGGTGTTACCAGTTTGGTAATTTGATTGGCAACTGTGTTGATTCCGTTGGCTACATTGTTGAGAGGGGAAAGAGCCCCTTTCCAAGAGTTGAGTCTTAGTACGGAATCTGTGGGATGGACAGGGGCTGGGGTGCCGTCGTTATTATAACAAGGTGTGGGGGAAAGCGAACCCAGTCCGAAAATGTCGCCAATAATTCCAAGTTGATTTTGGCCACACGCGACAATTTGGTTGTGGTTTGTGCCGGCAGCGACATTACTTATTGTCTGGATTCTTTGTGCGTCTAAAACCGGTCCGGGAAGAAGTTTGTTTATGGGGCCAGAATAATTTACTGCGGTGTCGTTGTTATTTTCCGAAGAACCGTTTTCTGCGCGGTTTTGAACCCCGTTAAGATACCAACTTACATAACCGTTTACTTTGTCAGCATCGCTTAAAGGTGGTGTTGACGGGGGCGGTTGGGAGTTTGGAACATTTTGGGTGTTTCCCAAAAAAGGCAGCGTTGCGTTTGCGAGATTAATAGCAACGTTAGGAATGTTGACGGATTGGCTAAATGTGCAGGTAACCTTTCCGTTTAATTCGGTGCAAGTACCATTTCCTGGGTAGGTTCCGGTAACAGTGCTATGTAAGATTAGATTGTTGCCGCAGAAACTAGCGGATTTGGATACCGTTGCCTGGCAGGGGCTAGCCTGATAAGGGCGCAGAGAATCATATTCGGTATTGCTGGTGGCGTTGCACGGAAACGGAGTGGGGGAAGGGATTGGGCCGGGGGGTGTTGTTTGTGCCGAAACCGATAAATTTTTTAAATTTGTTGCGATAAGTGCGGTCAATGCTGTGGCGACGAAGACAACAAGCAGAAGTTTTTTAAGAAATGTCATCACAACTCATTATACAGTTAAATTTTAAGGGCCTGGGGAAACAACAACATTAAACTGAGTGACATTAACACCTGTGATGTTGGAAATTAGGACCAATATCAGATAAGAGACAAGAATAATAATTAGACCGGCAACGGCATAAGTTAATGTTTTTTTTGCCGTTTCAACCGCCTTCGGATCACCGCCGGAGGTTATGTATTTAAATCCACCGACAATCAAAATAACGAAAAGTACAATTCCGGCAAGACCCAACACAAGGCTTATTGTTCTTTGGACGAGGCAGCCGAGATTTCCTATAGTACCGACACCGTTAATAGGGGTGCAGTTCATATAAAAACAATTCTAGACCAGTCAAAGAATTTGAGCAAGCAAGAAAGCAAATTAAATTGGGCTGATTGTCAGATTGAAGATGTCGACGTGGAAGAATACTCCGATAAGTTGGACTATTGCCCAAGCGGCAAAGACTATTACGAGACCCACAAGAGCTGCGGTAATTTGATTTCGTGCGGCTTCCGTTTGAGCTTTATCTCCGCCTGAGGCGATCCATCTAATTCCACCAATAACCAAAATGAAGAAAAAGACAACCGCAGCAACTACTACGGTTACTCTGATAAGACCGGAAATAATTTCCGGAACCGTAAGACCAGCAATGCCAGCGAACTCCTGGGTTCCTGTTGGTTGAAGTTGAATTGTTGTTGTGGCTTGTGCAAGCAATTTTTCCATGTATCTATATTATTGGGTAACAAGAAACCTTATGTCAAGAGTCAGTATTCTACTTATTACGGCGAACCGGTTAAGGTTGGTAAGGTTAGTTTAAGTACTTGGATTCCGAACAATGAAAAAATAAGTTGAAGTACAGCAAACACTGAAAAAAGGATAATAATTCCAATCAAAGCGTTTGAAACCGTTCCCCTCGCGGTTTCGATTGCTTGTTTTTCACCAGCTGACGAAATCCATTTAATTGCACCAAAAATTAGCATAAAGAAAAAAATAACAATACCAATTGCAATTGCTATGGTGATTCCAGAGAGAACAGCATTCTGCAAAAAAGTAACTCCAGCGTTTCCTGTTGGGCCTGTATTTGGAGCCGGTAAAACTGGATTAGTAATCATTTTTATTATATGGCTGATGTTGGAATTGTGATTGGTGTACCGCCTCCACATTTTCCACCGCCAACCAAAGTAAATAGACACTGAATATTCAAAATATTGTTAAGTCCTAGCAAATAACCCACAATTTCTATTATAAAAAGTGCAACCAACACGATAGCCAGACCAATCAACCCTGTTGTAATTTTCTTTCTTGCGTTTTCTAATGCCTGCTTGTCTCCACCGGAACTAATTATTCCGATTGCACCAGTAATAAGTGTAAAAATTGCCCAAATGACTGCAATAATTGTCATAACACCAATGACTCCTGATATAAAATTTGTAAAGATTCCAACAGGGTTTGTGGAAGGATTTGCTAATGGGCCGTTACCAACGCCCTTAAAACCTCCATTTGGAGCGATCTGGATATCTGCTAGTGGATTTTTCATGGTAAAGTTGGGATAGACGGATTAAGAATCGCCGTTGCACTTCCGAAAATTAATAAGCCAAAGATTGCTGCGAGCAGAAGCGCCCCGGCGGCGAATGCCAAACCCAATGCAGTTTGCCATATCTTTGCCCAGGCCGCTTCTACTTTTTTAGGATCATTTTCTGCAGACATGAATGCATAGCCAGCAAGGATAAAGTTAAATAACGCATAAACACCAGCTCCTATTATTAAAATCCAAACAACATACTGTATTAATGTTCCGATAGCAGCACCTGGCTGCTCTCCATACTTTGCAAGCGGCGATGGGGGAGCAATGGTTCCGAATGGGCTGTCTGCCAAAAGATTTTGCATTTAAATAATATTGTTTATGTTTAAGAGTTGCAGAATCAATTTTACTATCCAGTATGATGCAAATACAATAACAAATCCGATTACGGCCGAAGTCAATGTTTTTTTGGACTGCTCGGCTTTTTGAGGATCGTTTTGACCGGCACTTCCAATCATTCCGATTCCACCTAGAATAAAAAAGAAAAGGAGAATGAGTCCGGCAAGGACAAAGGCAATATTAAGAAAAAGAGAAACGACACCGCTAACTCCATTGAGACTTTGGAGTGAGTTGTTTGTGTTACTAAAGAAAGTATTTCCGATATCCACAAGATTATTGTATTACGTAGTGATGCTCAAGACAAGTCAAAATTCAGTTTATTTAACCCCAAAGACTTGCCCGAAAAAGGTGCCTTGAAGATGAAATATCTGGCCGAATAGTTGAACGATTACGAAAGCAAAAATAACAATAACAAATCCAATCAGGGCATTGGTTATTTTCGCTTGTGCCGACTGGGCAGCTTTTGGATCGCCCTGGGAGGTCATCAGTTGGAAGCCACCAAGGATGAGGTAGATTAAAAGGCCTATTGCCGCTGCACTAAAAATATATGGTAACGCCCTTCCAATAACTTCGCCGATATTAGCTGGAATTTTATTGTTTGGAAAGGCTCCTGTCTGAATTTGGTTTAAATTTAGTACTTGAGCTAGCATTTTTATTTAGCAAGACGGCCCGAAACCAAACTTGCACAGTTGCAGTATATCAATTCCGATAAATTTTAATATAAAAACCGAGAAAACGAGAAGTATTAATCCTGAAATTGCTGAAGTCAAAAGTTCCTGGCCAGCCTTTAGTCTTTCTGGGTTTCCGGTTGCAGTCATAATCATGAATCCGGAGTAGACCATTAAAAGAAATGCAATTCCACCGCCAATTCCGACCGCCCATTTTAATATAAATGAAAGGAAGTCTGTTTGCCCGTTTGGCCCTAAAATCGGAATGCAACCGATTGCGGTATTTATTCCACTTCCATTAGATCCACAAGTTGGTGACTGAGAGGGAGTTGGACTGGAAAGACTGGTCTGTACCGCGGCATTGATAGTAGCAGCTGAACCAAGGAACAAAACCAAGGCAATTACAATTAGGAAAAACTTTTTCTTCACACTTTATTCTAATCCAACTGGCCGAAAAGAAAAAGATAGAGGCTGTATAATTAATTGAAATGCAACACAAAATCGGAATTCTTTTTGCAATTTTTGTTGTTCTCTTTGCATCCTGGCGACTCGCCAATATTGTTAAAGCCGATATAAATAGCGATTGTCAAAACGAGTCTGCGGACCAGATAGTTGCTGAAGGTAAAACCGATGTTTGCACACAGATTCTTGGAAGCATTGCTTCTGCGATTGGGGCAGCCAACGCAACTAATCAAAAAAACTTATCCCAACTTCAATCGCGGTTAAACAGCTTAAATAGCAAACTTGGTGCTTTATCGGCCGAACTTACAAAGACGGCTGCTGATATTACCAGCAGGGAGGAAAACATGGGTTTTACTCAGCAAATACTTGATCAAAAGACTGCCGATTATTATAGATTTTTGCGTCTTTATGATCCGATTACCCCTTTTCTTTTTGCCGACAGCGCGTCTGACGCTTTTCAGCAGCTTAGTTTAAGGCAAAAGGCTCAAAGTGCGGATGTAAGCGCAATTGAACAATATGCTAATGAAATAACTGGCTTAAAAAACAGCCAAGCCTCTTTGCAAAAAAGCCAGGCTTCGGTTTCCATTGTGCAAAAACAAATATCTCAACAAACTTCATTTTTGGCCGGTGAGGTCGCAAAAGCAAATGCGGCACTGGCGAGCATTTCCGCCAGACAGCAGGCTTTTATTGCCGCAAAGTTAGCCTCTCTTGGAATTTCCAGAAGCGCTTACAATCTTAACGGCGGCTGTACTGATGATAGAAACATTGACCCCGGTTTTTCTCCGGCCTTTGCATTTTTTACATTTGGGGTACCCAATAGGGTAGGAATGGATCAATATGGCGCCTACGGTAGGGCGAATGCAGGCCAATCTTCTGATCAAATCCTTAGGGCATATTACAATTTCGACGGTTACCAGAATTTCAGTAACAGCATAAAAATTAGCGTGCAGGGTTACGGCAGTTATAGTCTTGAAGATTATGTTAAAAGAATTTATGAGGTTCCTGACAATTGGCCGATGGAAGCACTTAAGGCACAGGCAATTGCGGCAAGAAGCTATGTACTTGCTTATACAGGGAACGGGGCCGGATCGATTTGCACAACTCAGGCCTGTCAGGTATTTCAACCAAACCCTAAAGGCGGAAACTGGGAACAGGCGGTTAATGCGACGGCGGGACAGGTTATGGTGCAGGGCGGGTCTCCAATAAAAGCCTGGTTTTCCGCAACTCACGGAGGGTACGAATTTACATCTGCCGATATTGGTTGGAGTGCAACTCCCTGGACGAAAAGGCTGGTCGATACCACAAACGGAAGTGCCGGAAGTTTTTCCGATCTTTTTAATAATGCCTATGACAAGGCCTCTCCGGTTTTTTACTGTGATTGGGGAAGTCGTGCGCAGTACAATAAAACCGCGTGGCTCCAGTCCTCAGAGTTGGCGGATATTGTAAACGTTGCGCTTTTGGCAGAAAAAGACGGTTCCACTAAATCTCATTTGTATCAGACGGATAAGCCCAATCCCGAAGGAACAGATACCTGGAGTTCCGATCAAGTGAAAAGTGCGCTTTCCGGAGACGGTGTCACACCGTTTAATTCAATTTCGGGAGTTTCCATAAACGCGGACTTTGGAAGCGGAAAAACATCGTCGGTTACTTTTAGCGGAGATGCCCCCTCACAAACCATAGACGGTAATGATTTTGAGAACTATTTTGATTTGAGAGCACCCGCCAATATTCAAATAGTCGGTCCCTTATTTAACATCGAAAGAAGATAGAGCGTGATATAATTCCCTTAGAATGCCGGATGTATTTGTTTCTCCAGATGAACAGCTTCGGGACATGCCACCAGTCTTACCGGAGAAAGAACCTGTAACTGAGGTTCAGAAAAGTGCTTTGCCTGGACATTCCCATAATGTTTTTTCATCATTCTCGCTATATCCTGATGATCTTGATTTTGAGACCAAGGAGGATAATGAAAAAATTATTCTGATGCTTAGGCATCACCCGATTGTTAACGTAAAGTGGATCGCAATTACAATTGTTCTTCTTTTCGGACCAACCCTTCTCAATATTTTTGGAATATTTGGCATGCTTCCTTTGGGGTACTCGCTCTTTATAACACTGGCATGGTATCTCCTTACTTTTGCCTACGCCTTTGAAGGTTTCTTGAGTTGGTATTTTGATGTTTATTTTATTACCACAATGAGAATAGTTGATATTAATTTTTTAAATTTGATTAACAAAAAAGTTTCGGACGCTGAAGTGACCAAAATTCAGGACGTGAGTTATACTTCGGGAGGGTTCTTGGGTGCTATTTTTAATTTCGGAAACGTTTTTATTCAAACCGCTGCTGATGTGCAGGAGTTTAAGTTCGGTAATGTGAGCAACCCTGAAAAAGTCGCAAAAATTTTGGATGATTTTATGGTTAAGGAAAAATAATCTATGGCGGACCTATTTACAAACGGATTAAATGTCTGGTTTTTGGTTAAGGCGCTTGCATTGGTACTGACCGGGATGTATCTTGTTTTTGCATTTGTGGTGATTAGACAGGTAAAACTTATGACGGAGACTCTGCGGGTTGGATTTGAGAGAGAGGTCCGCTCCCTGAGCTACCTGCATTTGGCTTTCGCGGTTTTGGTTTTTCTAGCTGCCCTGGTCGTTTTGTAAAGGCATGTTGGAAACAAATAGCGCTAAAGTGACGGCGACACCGGGACTATCCGGTTGGGCGCAGGTTTATGAGTTTACTTCGACGGAACCCGAAAAAATTCTCAGAAGAGGCAAACTTTTTGCTGTAGTTGCCACAAAAAAGGGTGGTGTGGGAATAGATAATATAACAGCAGGCAGGGAGGTTGTCGGAAAACTTCATGAGGAATATTTTGGTTTGGGAGATGAGAAACCCTTTAATGCGCTACGGAATGCGGTTCAAAAAACGATTACTGAGTTTAAGGAAAACTGGGGTGACTTGGAAATTGTAGCCTGCGCTTTTGTAGATGGAGTCGTTTACTCTTCGGCGGGGGGAGGCAGTAGGGTAATTATTTCGCGGGAAGGATCCATGGCGACAATCTTGGATAGTAGTGAGGAAGTCATAGCCGCATCGGGATTTCCAAAGGAAGGCGATATTTTACTTCTTGCCACGAAAGTTTTTTTTGAAAAGGTCCCTGTCGATACAGTAAAGGCGGCGCTTGCCTCCGGTAGTGCAGAGTCCGCGGCGGAAACTTTCTCCCCGGTGGTTATTGGTACGGATGGAGATGGAACAACAGGGGCTATTATTATTAAATTTGATACCGGAAAAGAAATGAAAGCTGAAACTCCTGCCCCGGCGGCTCCATTGATGACAGAAAAGTCACAAATAGACGTCAAAAAGAAGTTCTTGGGTTTCATAAACAAAATTTCTGAACGGTTTCCTAAAAGAAGTGTTTACATTAAGTCAGGAATGGGGGATGAGGCGGTGTCCAAAAGCCGGAAACTTACCTTTTCGGTTGGGGTGATCCTTCTGGTGATTCTGGTTGTCAGCGTTGGTTTTGGTATCAGACAGAAAAAGATAAATGATTTGCAGAAGAAGTATCAGGGAATTCTGGCTCAAGCCACAAGTGATGTAGATCAGGCAATTAGTCTAGCCAGTGCCAACCCCGACGGGTCTAGGGCACTTTTCACCGACAGCGAGCAAAAACTTCAAGAAATTCAGGCGCTCAATGTTCACGATCCAAAAGTTGACGAATTGCAAAAAAAGATTGAGGAAAGCCGGGGCGCGGTTCTTGGCGAGTATGATGTCTCCCCCCAGCTTTTTCTTGATTTGGAACTTTTGTCCTCTGGATTTAAAGGGGATTCTATAAGTGCCTCAAATGGGAGTATCTATATTCTTGATAAGACCGGTAAAAGAGTTGTTAGTGTTGCAGTTGATACAAAAAAGAGCCTGGTGGTAGCTGGCCCCACGGTAATAAACGAGGCTTTTGGAATGGCTTCGTATAACGACAATGTTTACATCTTGACTTCGGACGGAATATATCAACTGGGTTTGAGTGAAACAAAAGTGGTTGACAAAACCTGGTCGGGAGACGCGCTGATAAACGCATTTGCCGGGAATCTTTATGTCCTCGATAAAAGCGGAAACGCAATTTACAGATATTCAGGTGAACCGGGAAACACTTTTGGAACTCAGCAAAGTTGGCTTTCGGGTTCCACAAAAGCGGATTTTTCGGGGGCGGTGGATTGGGGGATGGACGGAGCGATATACGTTTTATACCCAAATGCAAAGATTCTTAAGTATAGTCTCGGTTCACCTCAAAACTTTTCTCTTAACGGAGTGGTTCCGGAGATAGGCAATGTCGATGCGATTTATGCGGATCCTAACAACCAGTACTTTTATCTTTTGGACAAAGCCGGAAGGCGTGTAGTGGCTGTAGACAAAAAGGGCAATTACAAAGCACAGTACACCAGCGATCAGATAGGAAGCGCTACTGGCCTGGTTGTTTCGGAGGCACAAAAAGAAATAATTCTTCTTACAGGGGATAAACTACTTTCAATTCAAATATAGTGGAGACGGCGGGAATCGAACCCGCGTCCGAAAAACGTGATAACAAAACTTCTACAAGCTTAGTAAATTTTTAAATTTCTTCAGAGTTTAAGCCAATTTACAGGCAACCAAGAATAAGATTTATTTAGTCTTTTGCTTAGGTCTTTAAATCGTTAAAACCTAAGCAGCATCTCGGATTGGTTTACACTCTTTTGATCCGGCCGAGAATCAGATCTCAGAATGTTAGCTTAAGCAAACGCTACCGCGTTGTAAGCTAAAGCTGGCTTTTGTAAAAAAGTAGCTTTTGTTTTTTAACCCTAATGTTAAGACTTAGGATCAAGGTCTGCTTGCAGTCTTGTCAAAGAGCTTTCCGTCGAAACCGATCGTCCCCGACCTAAATCGAACCTTTCATTGCCTTATCTATGTCTCGGTTTATGTCGCGGCGCTTAAGAGCCTCCTTCTTTTCGAACTTGCGTTTAGCCTTTCCAAGCTCAAGATAGAGCTTTATTAAGCGGCCTTTATTATACACCCGGATAGGCACGATTTGCAATCTTTTCTGCTTCATTTTGGTTACAAGCGAAAGTATTTCCCCCCGGTGCATCAGAAGTTTTCTCATTCGGGTTGCATCGTACTTTTGGATACCCACAGCGGGGATATTGGCGTTTATTAGATAAGCCTCGTTTCCAATTACTCTAACGGCTGCCTGGGAAATATCAACCCTTCCTTCACGCACGGATTTGGCCTCTGCACCCAGCAGGGAAATTCCAGCCTCAACCCCCTCATGGCTTAGTTCGTATTCAAACCTAGCCTTTTTATTGAAAATCTTCATAGTTACATTGTAGCGCAAATGAATTAATAAACCTTTTAGAGCGTATCTGACCGAAGGGAAACAAGAGGTTTTTGGTATTCTAACTTTCGCTTTGAATAAAACGCCTTTGCGGTGGGCACAGGGGTCGAACCTGTTAGGGATTGCTCCCACGGGTTTTCAAGACCCGCGCATTACCGTCCTGCCCGCCCACCTTGGCGGAGGATGAGGGAGTCGAACCCACCGGTCACTTACGTGACCATGGTTTAGCGAACCATTGCCTTAGCCGCTCGGCATATCCTCCAGCAGGCTTATTATATCAGCTTCACGCTCTAGAACGAAACTCCAGTTTGCGGTATAATACCCTTATTATGGATCCTGCCCCAAATCAAAAATCCAGTGTTGGTAGCACATTAAATGAAGAGCCGCAGGCCGTGGTTGTCAGGCGAGAGCCTGAACGTGACTTGGTGACATGGAATGCCTCCGCCAGGCCTTTTAGAAGGCGTGACAGACAGTTTTACGTCACAACTTTTGCCATAGCCGGAATCGTAAGTCTTATTCTTTTTATCGCGGAGGGAATTATACCCGTTATTTTGATAGTTTCTCTTGTATTTTTGTATTATGTTCTTTCAACCGTACAGCCCGAGAATATCGAATACAAAGTTACAACGAAGGGAATTAAAATTGCAGGGAAACTTACGGAGTGGCAATACTTGGACCGGTATTGGTTTTCCGACAGATTCGGAAGCGAACTTATGATCGTGCAGACGGTTTTATTGCCTGGCAGGATGGAGTTCGTAATAAACAAGGATATTAAGGAGAAGCTTAAAGAGGAAGTTTCTGCTTATATTCCTTACGAGGAAGTACCGCCTTCAGGTTTGGATAGGGTTACCAACTGGTTTGCGGAGAAGCTGCCCGGGAATAAGTAAAGAGCTCGTATAACTCGCACCCGTAGCTCAACGGATAGAGTAGGAGCTTGCGGAGCTCTTGATGACAGTTCGATTCTGTCCGGGTGCACACATATTTGGAGGATGGGCGGGACGGTAACGCGTTGGTTTCGAAAACCAATTCCCGTAAGGGATAGCAGGTTCGACTCCTGCATCCTCCGCTCGACATAACAAAATATTATGAACGTTAAGAACAATCAGCAAATAACAATAGGAGGAGCGGTCGTTTTGAGAGAAAATCGGGGAAAACGGCAGTTTTTGCTTGTGAAAAACAAGGAGGATGGGGATTGGGAAATTCCTAAGGTAACTGTGAGAAAAGGTGAATCGTCTGTGCGCTCCGTAATAAGGCTTACTGGCGAGCAAGGTGGAATAACAGCAAGGGTACTGGAGGAAGCGGGCCGAACCGCAGGAACGGTTGTGATAAACGGAAAATCAATTCCCCAGAAAAGCTATTACTATCTAATGCTTCAAAGAGGTGGGTCAAGTGAACTAATAGGATTTAATGAGTTCAAATGGGTAGAATATGGTGATGCGGTTCGAAAAGTGGTATTAAAAAAAGAGAAGGATATATTTAAATCCGCCCGCGAGGTACTAAAACTGTGGGAAAAGACACACAAAATAAAACAGTATTAACCCGCGAATTTTCTTCGGGAGGAGTTGTTTATAAAAAGGTTGGTGGAGAAATTTTGTGGTTGGGAAGAAAAACTGCCGCAAGTAAGCTTTATCCGAAAGAGTATTGGATGCTTCCAAAAGGTAGAATTGATGACACAAAGAATGATTTGCCGGGCCCAATGGCTTCAGGAAAAATTCGAGCTGATGAAGAATCACTTCAAAAGGCGGCTCTTAGAGAGGTTGCCGAGGAGGGTGGAATCGAAGCTAAAGTTGTGTCAAAAATCGCTACAACGAAATATTCTTTTGTTCACCCAACCCAAGGGAAGATATTGAAATTTGTTACGTTTTACCTAATGGAATGGGTGAGAGATTTACCGGAAGGGCACGATGAAGAGACTTCGGAGGTTGTCTGGTTACCGTTTGAGGAGGCTTACAAGAGACTGTCTTTTTCCGGTGAGAAAGAAATGCTTGCAAAAGCTAAAGAACTTTTAGCCCCCGTAGCTCAACGGATAGAGTAGGAGTTTCCGGAACTTCTGATATCAGTTCAATTCTGATCGGGGGCACCTAATGGTATAATTCAAATTCTGGAGGAGTCACCTAGCGGCTATGGTACACGCTTGGAAAGCGTGCGGGCGTAAGCCCTCGCGGGTTCGAGTCCCGCCTCCTCCGCTTAATGCGGGTAATTTTTCTTAACTCCTGGTTTGGACAGGTTGAAAAGCCGTTTTTTGATTTTATCGAAGATGAATCTCAAAAAACGGATATTTTTTGTTTGGTGGAAGTTTCGAAGAGGTTGTTTACACGATTGGGGGGTGTTTTAAAAAATTTTAAGGGAACTTATGAGTTGGGGAATACAGTAGAAGCTCTCGGGTTTGAAAGCGGACAATCGATTTTTTTGAGAAAAGGTATAAGTAATTTATTATCGGGAAAAATTTCAATATATAGACAAATCCCTACCGATGTTGGTTTCTTGCAATATGTACATGCCGATATGAATGGCATTAACTTCTGGATTGGTAATGTTCATGGCAAGGCCAGACCCGGAGAGAAAGAGGATACACCTGTAAGAATTAAGCAATCGGAAAAAATAATAAATTATTTTAAAGATTTAGCAGGACCGAAAATAATTGGAGGAGATTTTAACTTAAACCCGGATACAAAAAGCGTGGAGATGTTTGAGAAAGCGGGATATCGGAATTTAATTAAGGATTTTGGCATCAAAAACACAAGAAATAAGCTTTCTTGGGAACAATTTAATAACGTTCAAAACTTTGCTGACTACTGTTTTACTTCGCCCGAGGTCAAGGTTAAAAGTTTTAAGGTTCCCTATATGGAGATATCGGATCATCTGCCTCAAATCTTAGACTTTGAGGTTTAATTTAAAGAACTTCAGTATTTGGTGTATCCATATAACAATAATTGGAACTTTCGGCCAAGAGGATCAAAGTGTGCTAAAATCTACCCGTGAAATATAGACAGATTAAAAACAGGGAACTCCACCGTATTGTTTCGACTGCAATAATCTACAAGGAAGGAAAATATTTGATTACAAAAAGAAGTCCTGATAAGAAAGTTTGGCCCAACCGCTGGACCGTCCCGGGAGGTGGTTTTGAGATTGATGATTACGTAAATTTACCGCCAACCACAAAACAAACATGGTACTTTGGGTTAACAAATAGTTTGAGACGGGAAGTGAAAGAAGAGGTTGGGCTTGAGATTGGTAGAATAAATTATTTATTGGATCTCACATTCATCCGGCCGGATAATATTCCTGTTTTAACTCTCAGTTTCTATGCACCATGGAAGAAGGGAAAAGTCAAATTAAACAGCGAAAGTACCGAATTTGTGTGGGTTGACGCCAAAAATGTTGACAAATTTGATTTGATTGAGGGAATAGGAACTGAGATAAAGAAGGCAGATGCAATTCGTAGAGGGAAAAACCCCGAGAAGATTAAGTTTTCCAAATAGCCAGCTACGCTCTAGGCCAACTCCTTTGTGCTAAACTACGGGTGAATGAACAACCAGGTTGACGAGGTTAAGGCGAGAACGGATATAGTTTCTATAATCGGGGAGAGAATCGAACTTAAAAAAGCTGGCAGAAATTATAAGGCAATTTGTCCTTTCCACGGAGAAAAAACACCTTCTTTTATGGTTTCTCCCGAACTTCAGATTTTTAAATGTTTCGGCTGTGGAGAAGCGGGAGACGTTTTTGCTTTTTTGGAGAAATTCGAGGGAATGGAATTTAGGGAGGCGCTTAAATTTTTAGCAGACAGAGCCGGAATTAAGCTTCAAAACCAGAATTTTGGTGAATCGTCAGAAAAAGAGAAACTTATTGAGATAAACACCCAGGCAATGCGCTTTTACAACTACCTGCTTTTAAATCACCCGGTTGCGAAAAAGGCTTTGGAATATTTGGAGAAGGATAGAGGTTTAAAAAGAGAGTCAATTGAGGAATTTCAGCTTGGTTTTTCTCCGGAGAGCTCTTACGCTTTGGCAAAATTCTTGGTCGGTAAAAAGAAATTTAGCCCGGCAGATATCGAGAGGGCAGGAATAGGTCTTGCCCGGGGATCAAATCTTTATGATAGGTTTAACGGCAGAGTTATTTTCCCGCTCTTTGACCACAGGGGAAATCCGATCGGCTTCGCGGGCAGGATTTTGCCTTGGGACAAACGGGATACAGGAAAATATATCAACTCTCCCGAGACTCCGCTTTATCATAAAAGCAATGTTCTTTATGGTTTGAATCTTACGAGAAGTTTTATTAAAAAGAAAAAGGTGGCAATTGTGGTTGAAGGGGAGCTGGATCTTATTTCTTCCTGGCAGGCGGGGATAAAAAATATTGTTGCGATTAAAGGCTCAGCCCTAACAGAGGAACAGGTTAGGCTTCTTTCCCGCTTTGCTCCCAAATTTATTTTGGCGCTCGACTCAGATATGGCAGGAGACGCGGCGGCTCGGCGTGGAATAAAGGTTGCGGGAGAAATCGGAGTTGAAGTCAAAGTTGCGAAAATAACAGGGTTTAAAGATCCGGATGAGGCGGCCAGAGGAAATATAGAAAGCTACAAGAAGGATCTGATCGCCTCGGAAGGAGTTTACGATTATTTTATTGACTCTGTTTTTGCAAGGTTTAATTCGGAAAGCGGAGGCGGAAAATCAAAAATTTCAAAGGAAATTATTCCGATTTTGGGAGAAATTGGAGATAAAATTGTTCAAGCCCACTATGCAAATATTATTGCTAGAAAATTGGAAGTTCCCCTTGAGGCGGTAACGGAGGAGCTCTTCAAGTTAAGTGACAAAAGCACGGGCGGTTTATCTGGACCTACCAAACCCGAATCTAAAGAAGAATTCGGTAGAAAAGAACTTTTGGAAGAAAGACTTTTGACTTTAGCGTTTCAATCAGACCCGAAAATCCTTCTTTCCAAAAGTGTGCGTGATCTTGTGACATTGCCTTTAAACCAAAGACTTATTGAAGAATACGAAAAGTTTGCGGACGGAAAAGCATTCAATGTAACCGAATTTGGTGCGAGTTTACCGGCTGAGCTATTCCAGGGTTTTGCGAAAATAGTCCTAAGCGATAACCAGGATTTGGTCGACAATTCCAACGAACTCAAGAGGGAGTTGGCTTTAGTCGAAAAAGAGCTTAAAATACATACTGTAAAAGCAAAACTTAAGGACCTGGCCTCTCAAATGCGGGAGACGGAAGAAAAAGGCGAAACTGAAAAGCTTCTTAAGGCTCAGAATGAATTTAATAAACTCGCCAAATCACTTTCCGGTTACGAAGAAGAGGACGGGGGAAGTTTGATTCTCAAAGAAAATGATACGTAAACCAGTACTCGATTTAATTAAAAGGGGCCGCGATCAAGGGTTTCTTACCCAGGAAGAAATTATGGAAGTTTTTCCCGATGCGGAAGAAAGAGTTGCAGAACTTGATGACCTTTATGAAAAACTTCTGGCGGAAGGAATTGATGTCTTTGAATCGGTAACTCCCGGTGAAATCGAGTCCGACGAAAAAGCCAAAGAAAAGCTGGACCGCGAAATTGAACTTCTTACAAAACTGGAAGGGATTGAGTCGACAGACCCCGTTAGACAATACCTCAGAGAAATCGGCAGGGTTCCGCTTCTTCTCGCCGAGGACGAAGTTGAGCTGGCCAAAAGATACGAAAAAGCGGATAAAAGGGCAAAAGATAAACTGACGGAAAGCAACCTTAGACTTGTGGTTTCCATTGCTAAGAAATATATCGGCCGAGGTCTTTCTCTCCTTGATCTTATCCAGGAAGGGAATCAGGGGTTAATCCGTGCAGTTGAGAAGTACGACTGGAGGAAGGGCTATAAATTCTCAACCTACGCCACCTGGTGGATCAGGCAGGCCATCACCCGTGCGATTGCTGATCAGGCCAGGACCATCAGGATTCCGGTTCATATGGTCGAAACGATAAATAAGATTTACCGAACCAGCCGTCGTTTGATGCAGGAACTTGGACGTGAGCCTACCCCCGAGGAAATTGGAGAAGAACTCGATTTGGAAGGTGATAGAGTACGCGAAATATTCAAGATTGCTCAGGAAACAACTTCACTTGAGGCGCCTGTGGGTGAGGATCAGGAAAGCTTCCTTGGAGATTTTATTCCCGACGAAAACACGCTCTCTCCTGTGGACCAAGCCAGTAAACAGTTACTCAAAGACCATTTGGAGGAAGTTTTGGGAACCCTATCGGAGCGGGAAGCGAAAGTTCTTAAGCTAAGATTTGGTCTAGAGGGAGGGAAAGCAATGACCTTGGAGGAAGTTGGCAAAGTTTTCGGAGTAACCCGTGAGCGTATACGTCAAATTGAAGCCAAAGCTTTGAGGAAACTTAAGCACCCCAGCAGAAGAAAGAAACTTCAGGACTATCTGGACTGACTTCCGAGTTTTTCCTTTAGACCGGCAATCATCACTTTTGTCATTTTGGATAAGTCAAATTCCGGTTTCCAACCCCAATCATGTCGGGCAACACTATCATCAATAGATTTCGGCCAACTCTCGGCAATTGCCTGCTTAACCGGATCAGGATCGTAGGTGCATTTGAATGCCGGATAAAGTTTTTTAATTTCGGCGACAATTTCCTCTGGAGTAAAGTTAATTGCGGAAAAATTGTAGCTGGTCCTGATACTGATATTTTTGGCGGGAGCCTCCATTAAATCAATAGTTCCTTTTATAGCGTCGTCGATATACATCATAGGTAAACGGGTGTCCTTTTTGAGAAAACAACTATATTTGCCGTCTTTCAAAAGTCCGTAAAAAATATGGACAGAATATTCGGTTGTTCCGTCTCCCGGGGGAGCTTTATAGCCTGTGAGTCCAGGGTATCTCAAACTTCGTGCGTCAACCCCCCAGCGTTTCCAGTAATACTGACAAAGCAGTTCTCCTGTAACCTTGGTTATGCCGTAAATTGTGGTCGGCTCGATGCTTGTGTGCTGCGGAGTTTTTATTTTGGGAGTCGTAGGACCGAAAGCGGCAATTGAACTTGGCCAGAAAACCTTGAATTTGAATTCTCTTGCAAGTTCAAGAACGTTCCTTAACCCGTTTATGTTTACATCCCAGGCCAAATCGGGATCTTTTTCCCCTCCGACGGAGAGAAGCCCGGCAAGGTGATAAACGTCTGTTATCTTGCCATTCTTAATTATTTTTTCCAACGAAGTTTTGTCTCGGACGTCGCCTTTAACTAGGTTTTCTTTAAAATCGGAAGGAATGGTCTTATTGCCTAGGGCAAAAACATGGTCTTTACCGAATTTTTTTTGGAGCGCCGGAACCAAATCAGACCCAACCAGTCCGAATGCGCCGGTAACCAGAATATTTCTTTCAGCCATTTAGATAACTTTAAGTTTTTTGCCAACCTTTGTGAAGATTTTTATGGCTTTATCTAATTGCTCCTTGGTGTGACCCGCGGAGTTCATAATTCTGATTCTGGCTTTACCCTGAGCCACAGTGGGATAAACGATGGCTTTTGCAAAAAGCCCTTCGTTAAAAAGTTCGTGGCTAAAATCCTGAGCCAATTTTGAGTCCCCGAGCATTAAAGGAATTATCGGGGTTATCGAGGTTCCTGTATTAAAACCGGCTTTTTTGAGGCTTGCCCGCAAATAATCGGCGTTTTTCCAAAGCTGTTTAACCAGCCCCCCAGATTTTGAAAGAATTTTGACAGCAGCAATACAGGCCGCAACATCGGGAATAGTCATAGCACTGCTAAAAAGGAACGGTCTTCCGCGCTGGGATAACCATTCGATTATTTCGGTTCTACCGGCAGCCATTCCGCCGACGACTCCGAAAGCTTTACTCATAGTTCCGACTTCAACGTCAACTTTTCCGTGGAGGTTAAAGTGATCCACGATTCCGCGTCCGCTTTCTCCCAAGACTCCTTCTCCGTGTGCATCATCAACCATGAGCATGGCTCCGTATTTGGAAGAAACTTTATAGATTTCGTCCAGGGGAGCAATGTCGCCATCCATTGAAAAAACCCCGTCGGTAATAACAAGTTTTTTAACTTTCGGGTCGGCTGCCTTGAGTTTTACTTCCAAATCTTTAGGATTAATGTGGGCGTATCTTATAACTTCGGCCTTGCTCAACCTGCAGCCGTCAATAATGCTGGCGTGGTTGAGTTCGTCCGAGAAAATCAAATCTCCCTCGGTAACAAGCGCCGGAATAACTGCAATATTGGCGGAAAAACCGCTTTGGAAAGTTATAACCGCTTCGGCTTTCTTGAATTTGGCAAGTTCGGCCTCAAGTTCTTTGTGTAAAACGGTGGTTCCCGCAATGGTTCTGACCGCGGCAGGGCCAATTCCGTATTTTTTAATGGCGAGAGTAGCGGCTTTTTTCATTTCAGGGTTATTGGCAAGGCCAAGGTAGTTATTGGAACAGAAGTTTAGAAGTTTTTTGCCGTTAATCTTGATTTCGGGGCCAATCGCACTTTCGATGGTCAGGATGTTGTTGTAGAGATGTTGGTCCTTTAGATCTTGGACCTGTTTTTTCAGCCAGGTTAGTGCCATATCTTTAATCAGGAGATTATACAACGTTTGGAATAAATAGTGAATTTGGGGGGCTAAATTGCTATAATTCAGGTCGCAGGACTATATTCCCCGGTAGCTCAGCGGTAGAGCGGATTCCTGTTAAGAATAAGGTCGCTGGTCCGAATCCAGCCCGGGGAGCAGAACAGGACGTAGAGCATACAAAAAGTCTCTTTGTGCCATATTTTCGGTATTTTTACTAGGTTCGAAAATTTTCTTCACTAAACCATCGTTTTTCGTCATTTTCGTACTTTTGTTCGTGGCGTTTACTGCTTTGGATAGAATCTCAAAAGGTTTTGAGTATGTATAAAAGAGCTTGCCATTATCAATAATAAGATTTGAGAACACGAGGCTTATTAGTTGTCTCCGGCGCTCCATTTGGGATTTTAAATATAATTCTTTGGCTCGTTGTGCGAGATCGTAAATATTAACTCCTAATTCGTAATAATCAATTGTCGAATCACCCTGTTTTTTAATTGAATCTGTAACGCTCTTTAATTCCGCAGAGTATTGCTGAAACTTTTTTTGATAAAAATCTTCTGTTATTTTATTGTCTAACTTGTCGTCGTATAGTTTGTCGAGCCTCTGTTTTATTTGGTCTTCTCTTTGTGTGAGTTCGTTCATTGAACTTGCGTGATAAGTAATTTGATCTTGGTGACTCTCCTTAAGAGCTTTTCGAATCCACTCTGCCAATCTCGGGTTTTTAACTTCAAGTTTTTCGAATCCAATCAGAAGTTGATCCTCAATGTTCTTTTCTTTAACCCATTTAGTTTGGGCACATTCACGATAATGGTTACAGTGCCCGTAAATATGACCTTTGCCTATCTCCCAAGCCACCACTCCTCCGCACTCACCACATTTAAGAAGAGCTTTGAATAAAAAGAAATGTTTGCTGTATTTGGGTGTGTTTTTCCTTGTGAGGAGTTGGCTAACCTGTTCAAATATTTCATCGCTGATCAGAGTTTCTTGTTTGCCCTGAGTTTCTTGACCGTTCCAAACATTTTTGCCTATATAAAATGGGTTTCTAAGGAGTTCGTGTGTTCTGCTTTTTCCGATCTTATTGTCATTCACACCCCTCAACCCCTCTTCATACATAACTTCTGAAAGCTTTTTTAGAGAATATTGTCCACTTGCGTAAAATTCAAACATTTTCTGCACCAAAGGGGCTTTTGTTTTATCTATGACATGTATTTTATGTCCCTTCTCTCCGACAGTCATATATCCAACCGGAGGAGTGGTGGGAAGCCAACCCTCGGCTATTTTTTCTTTTTGTCCTTTTTTAACCTCTTCTGAAAGGTTGTCTATTAAGTTTTTGGCAAAAAGTATCCTTATACCCCAGTTTAGTTTTTCTTGCGAGCGTGAGTTCTTGTGTAGCGTTAAGGAATCTTTTACAAGGTGTACTTGCCTCTCTTCGTCTTTCTCAAGCCATTCGTCAATCATCACAGCGTCTTTGAAGTTACGGGTAAGCCTGTCTACCTTCTCACAAATAATAATCTTTATATCTTGTTTTTGAACGTGAGACATCATCTCGGAAAATATCTCCCTTTGTTTTTTCCCGCTAGCAGATTCAGATATTGAAAATACTTTTTCTATTTGAAATGAGTTTTTTTCAGCATAGCCTTTAAGAAGCTTCTCTTGTGCAGGCAAGGAATAGCCTGTTTCTTCTTGCTCTTTACTGCTTACTCTACAAAACAATATACATTTCATATTAATTATGATTTAAGCTTATTATTTATCATTGATAGTGTCAAGTAATGTTAGGTAATCGTGCGTCTGGTAGCATATAAGCCAACCAGAGCCCTCTCCATTTGTCTATCCGCTCTAGTGTACCTTTTTGCCCACCTTTGGAATCTTTTGGTTGGCTTTCCGGCATAATGGGTAACCCTCATACTCGATCTCTGTTCATCAAGATCATTAGTACCAATTACATTCCCCATACTTTTCCAAAAACCACTTAATTTTCTACTGGCATAGGTTAGGCTATAACAATGCCTGCAAGCAAAATAGTCTCGTCCTAAGTATATTTTTCCAACTCTTCTTCCACAGTAAACCCCGTTTTTGTACCAGGGACAGATAAACCAATATCTAAGACCCCCGAAATGACAGGGGGTGGTGGTTAGAGGGATCTTGTAATCAAAGTCTGTTTTTGTCTCGTCCCTATTTGTGCGGGTGTAAGAAATTTTTAAATACGGATCTGGAGGCGCTGTCCACAATAGAAAGCTAATACTCGATCCCTTATCTGAAGAATTACGCCTCCATGTCATGCTTCCTGATATATAACCCTTCAATGAACATTGTTTTTTCAGCCATGAAAGATCTATCTTCTTCAGACTGTCTGCCTCAAGTTTTCCGCCACCTCTGTATCTTCCCATGCCTGTTATTTGCCTGTTAATTACCGAAATAGTTAGAGATTCAATAGACTTTAGCCTCAGAGCCGTTAGTCTTCCGTAAACGCATTAAGCGCTAACATAAAATCTTCTTTGTTATCGTAAACTCCATCGTTCCAAAAGTTTTCGTATTTTCCAAAGTTGGACAATAACTTTCCATAACTAACTCTCAGATAAACACTAGGGTGGGACTTTTCCCAATTTATTGTGCGTACTTTGTTGTAGAAACGGCGTATAGAGTGAGTCTCATATCTTTCTACCATTTGGCCATGTTCCATAATCTTTAAATTAAAATTAAGCTTATTTTTCCGTTTAGTCATAATCTTTTTATTTGTGTTCCTGTTCAGCTTTGCAGTTTTGCATTATGTAAAGTATTGCTAAACTGCCAAACTAGATTGCTCGACAATACCCTCTAAACTAAAGTATTTTTTACCCCTATCTCCAAATCTCGTTTTAACCCCGTTATCTTTCAAATAATCCAATGCTCCATCAATTGTCTTCATTCCATAAATGCCCTTAAAAGCTTCCTGAAGTTCCGTCCTGGATTTTTCACCCTCAGCCAACAATGTATAAATATCGTCTTTCGCTTTTTCAACTTTCTCCTTCTCCTCATCAATTTCTCCCTCGTAGATAAACGAGACTCTATCTGTGACTGAATCAACCTTCAACTTAAAAGGGGAAATGGGCATATCTTGTCTTAGTTTTGTTTGAGTAACTTTTATAATTCCCTCATTGGCTTCAACCGCTAGGGCGCTATCTACTGAAGCCAATATATCTGAACTCCCCCTCATGCTTTCAGCAGTTGTTTTTTTTGAGAAGAAGGATTGCTTCCTGTTGTGGTGTGTAAAAAGGATTGCAGTACCATACGCCTGTATCTGTTTTAGCCTTGAGAAGACAAAAGCCATATCATTTGAATTATTCTCGTCTTTTCCCTTATAAATCCGGATTAAGCTATCAAATATAACCAACTTTATTTGTTTTTCACTAACAAATTTACAAACCTCGTTTATCAGGCTGTCATCTTCGACAAAAAAATCTCTATTGAGAAAATAAATATTTAATTCTCCATTAGCTCCTAAAAGTTTGAACCGCTTCTGAATAAGAGAATTTGAATTTTCTTTATCAATGACGAGAACACCTCCGGAGTTAGAAGGAAATTTACCAAATAAAGCCTCTCCTTTTGTGATTGAGATTGCAATCTGCTGGGACAGCCAAGATTTATAACTCCCTGGAGTTCCTGATAAAGCAACCAACCCCTCTTGAGGGATCAGTTTATCTATTAGCCAGGAAATAGGAGGAAACTTTGTTGAAAGAATGGAACCTAAACTTAATACAAGTTCACTCTCATGTTTTTCTCCCAAAATTTCATCCATAATTTTATCGCCGATATAGTCGCTCATTTTTGCAATTCCTTTACAGCAGACACGAAATCTAAGTTTTTAGTCTTCATCAAAAAATCAATGGAACTTCCATGCTCCGAGCATCCGAAGCAATGAAAGTGATTGTCTTCAAAAATGAAGAAGCTTGGAGACTTTTCCTCGTGGAAAGGGCAGAGTCCTTGAAGTCTGTTCATAACCCGCCTTAAATCGCCTTTGTACAAATCTTCTATCGGATAACTCCTTGCACGCTCTACATCAAGTTTTTCCCGAAAGCCTTTTTCTTCTTTGATTCCTGCTAAATCTTTCCAGTATTTAATCCACTTCAAAATACAATATCTTTCTTTTTTATAATTAAATTTGGCTATTAGATACCGAATATTTACAGAGATATTAATTTTATTTGAAAGAAGTCTAGGTTCCAGTTCATTGTATTCGTCTCGGATTTCCTTAAATCTATCCTGAAGCTCTTTTATTTTTTCAATAGCCATAACATAGACTTCCATTTCAAAATCTGTTTTATTTATGTTTCTGGGTGGTAAAACAAAGTGTTGTGTGCCTTTTCCGTACCTGATATGGTCGTAGGTTGGTCTCTCCTGTTTGTTTTGATTAATAATTTTCATTTTCATGATGTTTTTTGCAGTCAGTTTTTGCTAGCTGTTCAAAAAAGTTGCACAATGTGTAGCCAAGCTCTGAAACTTCTAAATCCGAAAGATCGAGTTTGTAGTCCTCTTTGATTATTTCCTTTAACTCTCTGAGCAATTCCTGGCTGATCATGGCTATTTTTGTTCATATAAACGAGATTTGGTAATTTTGATTTGTTGAAATAATGCAAGAGCACTAACATTGAGATTGTTTTTCCAATAATTTTCTATAATTGAGTCCAATTGTTCATTGCGTATAAAAAGAAATTCGACTTTTTCAGATGATTTTTTTCTGTCCAGTGCCCATAGAGGCATAAAAAGGCTGATAGCGCTCGCAAGTCCCAAATCGCTTGTAGCAAAGTAGTCTGAAATATTAATTTTTTCGATTCCCATATTAGTTTGATACTGAAAATAGGATGCTCTTGTGAGGGTGGAGTATCAAACCTCCACGGTGGAGTTTTAGGCACAAAATATACGAAAATATAAACTCGAAGTGGAGTTCTAATAAATGATTACGTTCGTGTCAAGATCGATTTTTCCTTGGTCTGTTTGAAGGGGCGAATATTCGAGTTGATAATTAGTTTCTTCTCTTTCTCCAAACGCAGGCAATAGTCTGCGGATAGAAAACTCTGTCTTTTTCAATTTCTTTCGAAGCCTCATTACTAGGTGTTTACAATCTTTTGTTCCTGTCTCTACCCTGATTTTGCCAACAGACTTAGCTTTAAAATCAGAGGACAAAAAATTTAACAAGTCCTTTTCCTGTCCAATAATCTTTTCGTTTTTAAGAATTTCTTTTATTGATATTCTCATCTTCTTTTTGCTTGGTTTATTCAAGCTCTGTGATTTGAGAAGTGGAGGATGTTTTTCATTACTCAGCCTTATTATTTCTTTTTTCGTTTCATCAAACTTTGGATGAAGAATTTCGATCACGTAGCTCATAGGAAAATATTTGCCCCAATCTTCTTTCAAGATTTTAATAGCGCCCTCATTTTGAAGTGTGCGTAGAATTATATGCTCCTCGTCCATTGTCGGATCTGTCTGTGTTGGTACCTTATCTTTTGGGGGATATACTATGAAACCTTCGTAGGGTTTATTAAGATCGGCTGATTCAATTTCCATTACTACACCAAGCACCTTAACTATCAAAAAATCCCATGTAAAATCTGTAAGCATACCCATATTAATTATTGTTTTTAATCTTAATTGGCAGTAGGCTAATGTTAACAAAAGTTAACTAATTAGGCAATGAAAACTAGACAAAAACTTTTAAGAATTACCGAAGCCTCCGAACTTCTCGGAGTTCACCCTAACACTCTTCGTAAATGGGATAAAAAAGGAATATTAAAAGCAGTGAGGTTTGGAGTAAGAGCAGACAGACGTTACGCTAGAGAAGATATTTTAAAACTACTAAAAAATAATAATTGAGTTTGTAGATAGATTCATTAAGTACTAGAAAATATATAACCTCAAGGATTACAGTATAACGTGTTCCCGCCGTATGAGTTGCACGTAGATCCATCACTTCCATACAAGATGTCTCCGCCGTATGAGTTATATTGTACGGGTTGTTTTGTTGCTGGCTCAGTTACGGTTTGATATTGTGTGACATATTTAATTTCAGGTGTAGGCTTCGGTTGGTTCAATAAAGTCTGAATCCGTGCACTTTCACTCGCATTTTCTGAAGATAATTTAGTGATTTGATCGTTACTCGTCTTAATAGTTTTTTGTAATGATGTTATTTGCGCCTTCTGAGAGTTTATTTGATTCTCTGCAGATACAACGAAAAATACCCCGATAAAAAGAAGCATCATAGGCACAATCAGGAGTGGTGCAGATTTCTTTAAATATTTTCTGATCTTCATTGTTTACTATTTCTTCTTTTTATGAATTAAACTGAAGTTGTTTTCTTTTTCTTTAATTAAAGCACGATGTACTATTTGGCTTTCTTCATTTTTATAATCAATACATAGATTGTAGATTTCCATCAACCATTCCCCTGGCTTAAAAATATCTGGGTACCCTGTAACACCATCTACTGCTCTTATTTTAACTTTATAAACTTGAGTATTGTTCACCTCTACTTCCAAGTTATTACCACTGTAGATTATTAATATATTTTTATATCTGAGTTTTACCTCTTTATTGGCTGCAGCGGGGTAATCAACAATCTCAGTTTCTATTGCAGAAACAGGTATAACTTTTAATTGCCATTCCTTATACGTGGGATGGTTTTTTAAGCGAAAATAAATATACTTATAATGAAGTTCATGCATCATACTGATAAGCCTTCTGTCAAAGCCAAACTTTATTGTAAATTCTTGTGCTGCCCTTGCAAGGAATACAGAACCCGCTCGGCTTTTTAGTTCGTTTTGGGTAATTTCATCGAGTGATTTTTCGTAATTTTTAATTAATGATTCGAGATCATCGTCATTGATCTTCTGGCCAGAAAATAATTTTTTATCTGGTAATTTTGCTCTACTTTTAGTTATGCGCCGGACAATCAATATACTTATCAGGATTCCAGAGATGATAAAAAATAAAGTTGGATTGAGGAAAAGGGCGACAATTAACACAGAGATAACAACGACAGCAATAATTAAATAGAGAAATCCAATCACAAAACCACTCAATACATCGCTGAGCGTATAGCCAGCAAGCATGAGGATAACAATTATTAATAATATCTCGGTGGTGCTCATAAATTGTTGTTAGACATCAAATTCAAAATATTTACCTTCATAATGGCCAGAGGTACTTGGATTTTCCCATTCTCCAAGATCTCCCTCGAATCCTTCAATATTGAGATCGCCTTCTTTAAATTCCAAACCAAATTTTTTTGCCAATTCTTTTCTGGCTTCAAGTTCTTTTTCGTAATTCTTGTCTTGCCAATGAGGAGTTGGAAGAGTTAGGGCAACGGGGAAGTCAAATAAAATATCAATTTTTTCAGAATTTTTCTTTTTGTGGTCATGATCTATTTCTTCGTCCTTAAGATATCCTGTATATACCAGTATCTTCCGTCCTGGAATCACGTTTTCTATAAACCTTTTACGGATTATAAAGGCAATTTCCTTTTTGTAATCCTCTGAGTGAAAAAAAGTATAATAAAGACTATCTTCCTTCCCATAGGGGATTGGTGAAAACGAACCCTTGCCCTGCACACTGGTAAAAACAAGGTCTTTATCGTAGAAAAACAGGAAACCTGGACAAAAATCAATTTCTGTGCCTTGTGCGCCCCTAAATTCTTTCTCCCCACGGGCAAATCTACCTATCCTCTGTATCTCTTCTTTCGGCAGGTCTCCAAATTTTTTGTCACTATATTTTTTGTCTATTCCTATAAACTTTCTCAGAATAGGCCGATCAAAAATTCTTTCATCTCCACGTCCAGGATGCAAAGAAAAGTGAGTTGTCGAATCCTCACCAAATCTCCGGAGCATTTCTTTACGTTGTGCGTACAAACCGTAGAAGAGAAACACAATTAATCCAAATATAACGTAGTAGATCATATTAATATTAATATTAATTTCAGGCAGAATTGAGTAACTACCGCTATGATACTCCCTCTAACTACAAGATGACAAGGAGTCTGTCGAGAATGATACTAACAGTCTCTACTATTGGGAGTAATGGGAAAAGCTATTAGTCATCAGTCGGTTCTTTTAAAATTCGGTCAAAAGTTGCAAAAGTTAAGGCAATCAAAAGGAATTACTCAGCAGGATGTTATTGATCGTGAAACTGGCAAAACAGGTAATTCAAATAATAATCCTTCTCCTAACCCTACTAATTCTATGGGTGGAAATTTACCGCCAGTCGGAGGGGGAACAAATACCAAACTTCCTCAATCTACTCAGGCGGATGTGGAAAGTTTTAACAATGATGCCATGAATTTATCCCGACAAGCAATGTTGGCCACAGATCCTCAACAAAAAGCGACTCTAACTGCTCAATCACAAATTCTATCTAACATGGCGGAAGATAGACAAAGTGTTATGTCTTTCAATCCAATAATGGATACTTTGGCAAAAGTTCAGAAATTCTTGGGTGAATCACAAACCCTTCCATTAGCCAATTCTATATTGGGAAACTTTATTTTACCTATTCCTGGTGCAGGAGCTGGTGTAGGAGCTTATATTGGAGAAAAAGAACGGGAGATGCTTAGTCCTGGTGGATTGGAAGCTTTTTTAACTCCTCAAAATAGAATGATTGGCCAAGGAGCAACCATGATTGATCCACAAGCTCTAAAAACGGCCTTTACTTATGGAGTATTAGATTTACTTTTATATGGAGCTGGAAAATTATTACATCCCATACAAACAGTTGCTAAATTAAGAGGTGCAGCCGCCGAAGCTGAAACTACCGGAACAGAAAATCTAGCCACTAAAATTGCAGGAGGTAGTTCGGGTGGAGCAAGAGTAATAAATGGGGATGATATTGTTTCAGGTGTAAAAGATTGGGCGAACAACGTACCAGCATCAATGAGAGATCAGGCATTGAAATTTTCTCAGGATGTAGAAGATAAATATGCCGGAAATCAACTTAGTATAGACGATGGCCTTACGGAAAAAACGGCATCGTGGGGTAGAGGGTATACAAATGCTAACATTGAAGGAAGACCCACCGTGGCAGCAGGTGAAAGAGAGGTTGCAGACCAAATAAGCAAACAGCTTCCTGAAACCATTGCAAAATATGACAAAGTTCTTAGCATGATGTATTCAATTGCAAAACCTCTTGGAAAAGTAATACCAACCGTGGCTAGAGGAGCATTACAGGCATTAGGAATGGGAGGTGTTTATGAGGCTGGACATAAAGCAGGATTGTTGCCTTAATGAATTTTTGAGGCCAAATTGAAAGCAACTGAGGCTATAATCAACCAAATAAATATCTCCAACATAAGTATATTATAATCCTATGTCAGACCTAGATGCAAATACAGCAAAAGCACTGAAAGTTCCGGCTTCTGATTTACTTCCTTTTTAGTTTCATTGTTATTTTATTGTTCTGAATAATCACCTCACACGTATAGTGGGAAAAAACTGAAGTTTTCTTAAGTCGTTCGTGCCTGTCACTCTAACCAAAAGTCGGGTTTTGCAAGACTTTAACTTGGTTTATGGTTAATCTAATTTTTATATGTGATAGACAACTCCTCTCAAAGCGTCCGAAAATTCGGATTCCGTAGCCTCATACCCATCTGCAAAAACTTAATTTTCTCGAATCGGTGACTCTTTCCTGTTATTGCCCTGTTCTGAGGATACTTTGACCTCGAACTTATACGAAAAAGTCTAGTAAAATCTAGTTTGTTTTGACTTGGTTTGTAGTCAATTTTAACTTGGTTGCAGATTAGATTTTAACTTGCTCTGTAGTTAACCAGTTGACCGATTATCTACCGATTCTTTAGCTTCAGTAATCGGTGTAGGGAAACTCCTTTTTAGTTAGATTCATAATATTTTTTGATATATAGCGGATTATAATGAGACCAGTTCAAAGATGATTCTTGCTACATACAAGGTTCTCTGGAAAAAGAGAAACTCCAAAATCTCAAAGCACCTAGCCTATCTAAAGAAAGTGGCAAAGACTTTGAAGATCACTAGGTGATTGGATGATCGTAATCAAATTGTTTTTCTGTTCCTTTACTGTTATTTACTCGTTTTTCAGGCTAGTAACTATCCCAATCTGTGATTGTTCACTTTGTAATTATTGATTATACTGTGATAAGATAGCCTGCTAAGTTAAAGCTAATTCTTATGAATGATAACAATCCAAGCCCAAACCTCTCTCCAGACGAACTTACTCGAAAAGGTGAAGAAATATATCTAAACGATCTCAAAGATAAATTAGAGCAGACCAATCGTGGTGAGTATGTTGTTATTGAGGTTGATAGTGGAAAATATTTTATAGATAAAGATGTAACAGTTGCTTTGGAAAAGGCTAAAACTGAGTATCCCCAAAAACTATTTTTTATTGTACAAATAGGCACTCTCCAGAGAAACACACTAAACTACAAACAAGCAAAAAATGAATGGTTATTTTGACGGCGAACGCATTTATGCGGACATTGAAATAAAAGGTGTTTTCTCTACACAAGCTACCAAATTGAAAGGTCAGATTGATACGGGTTATAGTGGCTATCTTTCACTCCCATTTAACGAAGCATTTCCGTTAGGGCTTGTTCTTCAGGGAACGCAAGCATACACACTCGCAGACGGTTCACCTTCTTATAACTTTGTTTGTTTGGGAACGCTTATTGTAGATGGAAGAGAATTGGTAATTCCCGTAGATGTTTCTGCAAAAGCATCATTACTTATAGGAATTGGCCTTCTTGGTAAAATCCAGAACAACTTACTAATAGACTTTGAAAACAAGAAAGTGCTGTTTAAAGAATTTAAGATAAAACCTCCCATTGCATCTAAACCTGTAGAGAAATAGTTAAACGTTTATATTTGGAGCAATTGTTGAGTTTGTCGAGTAATTAGCTCAGGTGTGGAAGTTGTTTCACTCCAGTTAGTTGTGCTAAAATCGTCCCATTGAGCGAGCTGGATGGACACCCTTTAAATGTTGTCCGTTTTTTCATATAGTACATAGTGATGGTTGTATATTCTTCAAAGAGAAATTGGACTGATGTTATTTGGCCCTTGATAATCTTCGTTATCAGTGCGGTTCTTATTTGGAGAAATTCGTGTTTAATATATCCAACGTCTTTTGGTTTAGCAGAATGTTACGCCTCATCGCTCAAAGAACATTTAATCGTAACAATATTATTGTTTGTTGTTGTATTTTTTTGTTTTATTCTTTACGAAGTATTTTGGAAAAAAGCTTATAAACTCGAATTGGATAGGGGGTTAATAAAGGAAACGTACGGTAAGGTGGTTAAACAGGCTGTTTTTAAATCCTTAGATTCATTAGATGGGACACAACTGCCTAGTAGAGGAAGAGGTAGTAATTTTTTCTTTGATTTTCATTTAACACTGGGAGATGGCTCAAAATCCGTTTTTACGACCCGAGGTCAGGCAAAATTACCATACGTTATTAAGGCTGTAAAGGAGATGTATCCAGAGACAAAGATAAGCGAAATTTTACAAAAGGAATCAGCCAATTTATAAATTAATTTTTGAACCTGCCTATTAAGTGAACTTGTGATTTTGAAGAAACTACTTTTTAGAGAACCTCTTTTCTGCCTTTGATCCGGCAATCCAACCTACAATTATTGGTAAAACCCCAACGGCAAAATTAAAGTTTCCAGTCAAGAAATAGTTGACAACTATAATAATTAACTGAGAAATGAGGGCGACTCCCATGGACACATATAGTCCGGCATATCCTCGCCGCAATCCCGTATTGAGTCCTTTCTTGAAGGATTCCTTTGCAGCTTTGTAACAGAAAAGGTAAACGAATGGAATAAATATTAGCTGGCTTATGATGGTGGAAGGAATTAATAATGATTTAGTTACGTTTGCGTCTATAGATATGTGTTTAGTCAAACCTACGATAACCAGTATTATGAAAATGGTTGCATACTGTAAGCCATACTCGATAATAACCAGGAAAACTGCCCATTTTAGCATTAATAAAAATCTTTTTCCGTACATTACAAAAATTATAACCCCCATTACCTAAAAGTGTAATAGGTTCTTAATCTGTCCATCAGGCGGAGCCAATTGGTTTGAATATCGTGCTCGAATTGATATAATGTTCTTGATATGTCTGAAACGGTTGAATCACAAAATATTAGCGAAGTCGGTAGGGATAGCTTCGTTAGGTTTGTTGGGATTCTGAAGGATAGAGAGGGTCAAAAATACAATGCGGTAGGCTGGGAAGGAACGGGCAGTGAATTGCAATCCCAAGTTGAAGGGGGTGCTTTGTGTCCTGCTTCATCTTTTGCCGTTGTAGCTGAAGGAATATTTAGATATAAATGGCAGGGTCCTCAAATGAAGGAGGATACAGACTCGTTGCGTGACCTTTCAAAAGCTTTGTTGGCGGGTTCGGAGATATATGGTCAGGCGGCCCAAATTGATGTGGCTGCAATTAAGGCCCAGATTAAAAAGTACGTTGAGTCGCACGGGGGAAGGTACGACGGCCAGACCGATTGGCAAGAGTTTATTAAAACTAGAGCTGTGAGATTGAAAAGTAAAGCAGATGCTATTGACGCAGCTGATATGTGAGCTATACACACCTTCTTTCCTCATATATTTAGTTGAATAGCAAAGTATAAAATATAACCATGAAATCCAGAGTTGTTGTTATAGGGTCACTTATAGGTATTTTGGTTGGGATGGTTCTGGCCTTTTTATTTCCCAGCCTTCTACGTATAGGGTTAGAATTTAATAAAATAATTAATAAGGGTTTAGGATACCCAAGTAATTTTTATTTGATAACCAGCGGTTCTGTCTATAATGCATATCCCACAGTCGTTTTAGTTTTCGGTTTAGTTGGAGCGGTTTTGGGTTTTGTCGCCTCCAAATTTACCCGTAATAGGTTCTGATACTGTCCATCAGGTGGAGCTCGGAAAGTTTTCAATTGATGAAAAAAACTTTTCGTGTTAATATCCCGGGTAATGGCTACGGAGATCGGACAAAGAACACAAGATGCGAGACTCCAATTAAAAGAAACAATTTATGATGGTATTACTTATGAATGTCCAACATGGGAACAGATGGGATTATTCAATTTTGATTTAGCAAAGCAGGTCATTCAGTGCAGCGAATCTTTTGATAGACTAATTGCCCTTGCAAGGGGAGGGTGGACTTGGGCAAAAGATTTTGCCGATGCTGTAAAAATTCCAGAGCTTTCTTCTATGAGAATAAAATCCTACTTAGGTGTTAATGAGTCAGGAGAACCAGAGATCACTCAACCATTAACAGATTCCATAGTTGGGGAAAACGTTCTTTTGTTTGATGAAGTTATTGATTCGGGTAAGACAATTAAAAAGACCCACGAATACTTAAAAATAATGGGAGCACGAAGCATACGAACAGCCACATTATGCTATAAACCTCATTCTGTAGTAACACCGGATTTTTATGCGTTTCGTACTAGTGCGTGGGTTGTTTTTCCTCATGAGACCAGAGAATTTATTGACATCTCAACCAATAAATGGATGTCCGAAGGACTATCAATGGACGAAATTAAAAGTCGTTTAATTATGATAGGTGTCACTCCTGAACAGGTAGAACTTTATTGTTCCCTGATTGTAAAATAGGTTCTGAATCTGTTGATCAGGTGAAGCCAGTTGTTTATTGCATGAATAGGGATCTTATCGGGTCCTTAATGAGTTTTGTTGGAAAACAGGGCAAAGAGTCTTTCAATAGCGTTTTTCTTTTCTGAGGCTTCTGGGGCAGGAGTTTGCCCGGTTTGAGGGGGATTTACGGCTTTGTGGAAAAAACTCATCGCTTTTTCGTGTTTTTGGATCTCTTGATGTTCTTTTTGTGCCTCGTGGAAAAATTTCATGGCTTCCTCGTGAGTTCTGGGCAGAGGGGGTTGCGGAGCATCTTCAACAAACGGCGGCACCTCCTTAACAAAAGGGGGGACATATACCTTCCCGGGTGGTTTTTCGGGTGTGGGCCAGCCGTTTTTTTGAACGTTGGCTAGAGATTTTTTGAGAGCATCAACATCAAGCCCTTTTTTTTCGGGGGCGGGAGCTTCGGTATTAACTTCTTTTGATTCTTCCACATAACGATTGTAGCTGACATTTTGAAGACATTGCAAGTTGAAATTATCTTGCAATGTCTTCCCTTTGGTGAGCTGAGATTTCTGCCGATTCTGTTTGTACTTTCAGGCAAATTGAAATTGTGGAGATTGTAGACTTTTAGTAAATCCTGTACGGATTGCATTCTACAAGGGGAGCTTCGTTTCAGACTTTTTTTGCCAATATCGTAGACTCAAGAATCTATTGGGTATATGCTTGTCATATGGCCTCACCTGCACAAATAATTGCCTTAATTTTTGTTATTCTTGGACTTTTAAGTCTTATTCGCTGGTGGTGTATGGGATTTCCGAAAAAGAAATATCCATTATGGCCATTTGTACTGATAATTCTCGCTGTGTGGGCCATTTTATTGCTTGTTGCATGGTTTACCAGCAGCCAATCGCAATTTAGGGAGTTTGTTGCGACCTGTAAAGGCTACCTAATAGGAATGTTTGTTATGTATATCGCAATGCGTGCTGCTGGGTGGAAAGGGGGTGAAAAATGAAACTTAAGCATTTTGGGTTTTGGGATATTGGGCTGACAAAGTGGTCGGTGCTGTTTTTTACTCTATTTGTAGTTTCTGTCTGGCCGGCGTTTGCCCACTGGGTAGAAAGCATTAATTGGGTTTGGTTTTTGGTAATAGCATTGATCCTAGGTGCAAGACCTTTCCTGGATTTTTTAAAAAGTAATTGAGAGTACAATGTAATCATGGGGCTTGCCACAAAACTTGTTATCTTTGCCGCAATTATAATCTCCATCAATAATTTTGTGTTGTACTGGGCTATTAAAAATAACGGGATAAACTCGAAAGGGCATTCATTTGGCACAATAGTATTTTTGATCAGTCTTATCGAAATTGTGGCAATTGGAATTTATGGTTATATCCACTTAAAGTAATTGCTACTCTCTCCATATATGTCGCTGCGTGACAAGATTTGGTAAAATAACATATGGCTAATAAGAATATTGTTCGGCCAGCTCGCCACAAGGTTTCCGGCGGCGTGGTTCATAAACTGCCTGATGATCTGAAGAAAGTTTTGATCTCTGATCCCAAAGCATTGGCAATATGGGAGAGTCTTACGCCTTTGGCCAGAAACGAATGGATTTGTTGGACAATTAATGTTAAAAAGCAGGAAACTAGGAGGGATCATGTTAAAAGAGTGCAAAGTGAGCTTAAAGAAGGAATGCGCCGTCCTTGTTGTTGGATTGGTTGCATTCATAGGAAAGACAAACCACTGAGTCCCTCCGTACAATATGTACTGAGTAGACGGCAGGGGAGATGAAAGGCTGCGCTCCTAACACTGGGTAAAAGAAGTCTATTAAAGGTGGTTGGGTAAATAGTATAATGATTCCATGATTAAGATAGCTGACAAAGGAAATACGGTTATAGAAATCGCAAGAGGGTCTCAAGAAAATTATGAACAATGGTCAGTATATCCTCATAAGGTAGACGATCCCACCTTTCAAAAACTTACGAATGAACAGCAGAATCTGGCAAAAGAATTAAGCATAACCGGAATCAGAAACAGAGAAGATCTTTTTAGTCATTTAATGAATCAAGATATCGCGGAAGCGATTGCAAGACTTAATGATAATCTCAGTTCCCCAAGATTTAAAGGCCTTGGACTTGTTGCAAATAAAATAGGTATTGAACCCACGGGCGAGATTGCACAGATATTGGAACAGAAATACGGAATTAAGTCGGTTGAAGGTGATACTCCTGCAGAAACAAAAGGTTAATCTTTCTATAAGTAGAAGGAGGGTAATTATTACTTTTCCTTAGTCGAGGCGGCTTTCTTGGTTACTTTCTTGACTTTAGGGACTTTTACTTCTTTTATAACTTTTTCCTCTATAACTGAAGGTGCCTGGGCCACAGTCTCGATAATTTTGGGTTGCAAAAGGTTTAAGATTTTATCCAATTTAACATTTATAGCCTCGATCTGAGCTTTGCTTTGATCAAAACTTGGGGCTTGGGGTCTAAATTCGCTTCTTTCGGGACGTCTGGAATCAGACCTTCCACCGTTTATTTTCTCAAAACAGTCGCTGCAGTAAACCGGTTTGCCGTTTGTGGGTTTAAAAGGAACTTGGCATTCCTTGCCGCAGTTACTACAGATGGCTGAGAACATTTCTCTATTGCCTCCGAAAGAAGATCTTCCGCCTCTAAATCCACCTCTACCTCCACCACGGGAGAAACCACCACGGTATCCACCTGCGCTTCTATCATCTCTGTTGAAATTTCCCATAGTCTGTATTATATCATACTTCTAGCCAATATTGTGAGCAATTTGGTTTGAGGCCTTTTTCAGGTTTTGGAGGCACCATTGAGCTCTTTGTCGAACTTCTCCTTGGATTCACCTATAATTTTATAAGCTTCCCTTTTCCCCACCCATCCTTTAATCTTTACCCACTTGTTTTCAAGCTTTTTATACGTTTCAAAGAAATTCTGAACCTCTTTTTTAAAGTGGTCGGGTAGATCGGAGATCGCATCTATGTGCTTATTTCTAGGGTCTTTTTCTGCAACCGCCACAATTTTATAGTCTCTGCCGCTTTCGTCTTCCATATCCAGTACCCCAATAGGTTTGACCGAAACAACGCAACCGGGGAATACCGACTCAGAGATAATCACCAAGACGTCAAGGTGATCTCCGTCATCTGCTCTTGTTTCTGGAATAAAGCCATAATCGACCGGATAAAAAACCGAAGAGTAAAGGACTCTGTCCAGCCTGATCTCGTCTAATTTTTCATCATACTCGTATTTGTTGTGGTTTCCTTTTGGGATTTCAACGACAGTGTTTATTATTTCGGGGGCTTTGTCTCCTAAAGTCAATTTTGAATACGCCATATCAGAAGATATTAATGCAAACGACGTCTTTTTTCAATTAATCTTGGAGGTTTCTTGGGACTTGGCAGCCTTTATAAACGCCAGAAAGACAGGGTGTGGGGTTAAAGGCCGGCTGATATATTCCGGGTGGAACTGTGTCCCGATGAAGAAAGGATGATTTTTGAGTTCTATCGCTTCCACCAGTTTACCATCCGGGGATGTTCCGGAAATGATAAAACCCGCTTTTTCAAATTGCTTTTTATATAAGTTATTGAATTCGTATCTATGTCTGTGCCTTTCGAAGATAATCAGCCTTTTATCCGATTTAAATTTTGCCTGGGCACTGTCTTTTGGCTGAAACCAGGGGGCGTTATCAACATTTCCGTATTTTTTATAACAGTTTTCCAAGACCGTTCCGGGCGAAATTATGCATGGCCAGGCGCCGAGTCTTATCGTTCCTCCATATTGATGCTTTGCCAGATATTCTTTCTGGTCTTCAATAACATGAATCACAGGATATTTTGTTTTTGGATCAACCTCGGAACTATTGGCACCCTTTAAATGGAGAACATCCCGTGCAAATTCTATTGTTGCCATTTGCATGCCGAAACAAAGTCCAAGGTACGGAATTTTATTTTCCCGGGCAAATTTTGCAGCCATTAATTTTCCTTCCGTGCCTCTGGAACCCCAGCCTTGCGGGACAATTATTCCACCAAATCCTTCTAAGGTCTTTTTGCCTGTTTCCAGTTCCTCGCTGTCTATCCAGGTTGTTTTTACGTTTACGCCTATAACTGAAGCCGCGTGTCTTAGGGATTCGATTACCGAAACGTATGAATCGGCCAGTTGATATTCTCCGGTAACAAAGTATTTCCCGACGATGGCGATTTTAACATCCTTGGGATATTTTTTATTGATTCTCGCAGTCATTTCCTGCCATTTTTTGATTGTATGATGCTTGTTGCTGGTAAGTCCCAGAAGCTTCAGGCAAGTCGAAGCCAAATGGTGGTGTGGTTTATGGAAAAGCTGCGGTACGTCATAAATCGTATTCAAATCCGGGACCGAAAATAATCTGTCGGGGGTGATATTGCAAAAAAGTGCGAGTTTGTCCAGACGTTTTTTATCAATCGGGAATTCGCTTCGGGCAACAATTATATCGGGTTGAATTCCCAGGCTGTTCAATACATGAACTGAGGTTTGGGCGGGTTTACTTTTTAGTTCTCCAACATTGGCGAGGTAGGGGAGATAGGTTACGTGTAAGTGTATTACGTCTTTAGGGTATTTTAACTTAAGAATTCTTGCCGCTTCAAAGAAAATTCCGTTTTTATATTCCCCTACAGTGCCTCCATATTCGACGATGACGATCTCGGCATTATTTACTTCTCCGGAAAGTTTTATTCTTCTGATGATTTCGTCGGTAACATGAGGAATAACATCAACAGTGTCTCCGCCGTATTCAAACGATCTTTCCTTGCGGATTACTTCGCCATAGACCTGCCCGGCTGTAACATAGTTTTCTCTTCTGAGATTCTCATGAACAAATCTTTCGTAATGACCTAAATCTTCATCTGTTTCCATCCCATCATGAGTTACAAAAACTTCCCCGTGCTCCTGTGGTCTAAGCGTTCCGGCATCAACATTAAAGTACATATCGACTTTTGTGGGGGTAACTTTATATCCGCGGGATTTTAGAAGGAGAGCTAAAGAGGAGACGGTAATGCCTTTACCTAGGCCTGAAACAACTCCGCCCGAGACGAAGATGAATTTCATTTTTCAAATGAAATTCCATCACACGATGTCAACTTCATGAGTCGTATCATAAGCTAATTAAAAGCTCTTTTCAAATAGCAAAATATACTTATTTTTCAACTTCAAACCAATCAATCGGAGTTTGTTCGTCCGGTTCGCCGTTATAATTAACCGTTATTTCCTCACCCTTTTTTATTGGTTTAATGGCTCTATAAACCATGGAAACTGTTTTGAAATTTTGTTTCCAGTCTGCGTTCGGATGATAGGAGTGATTGTAAATTGAACCGTATCCCAAAATCAGGGATGCCCCGCGCGTGCTTCTCCAGGGGTAGATGTAATAATTTAAAGAGGTTTTTTCCAACTGCTTCCGTTCTTTGGTGTTAAAAGTAAGTACCGGACAGTTCTCAATCACATCACCGACTTTAAAATTGCGGGCGGCAAAAACCCCTCGACCCTTTTTTGCGACTCTCCTGACAACTATGTTTTTCCTCATTTATGTATAATATCTTATCTTATTATGAAAACTTGGCAAAGAATCAAGGACAATCCAAATCTTTTGAACCAATATCTGGTTCGGGAAAAAGTTATTGATACGATCCGCTATTTCTTTAAGTCTCAGGGCTTTCACGAAGTTTTTACTCCGGAGCTGGTTCCTGTTCCTTCCATTGAACCAAACTTGGAAGTTTTTGAAACCGAACTTAGAACATCTAAAGGATTGAAACGCCGAGGATTTCTAATTATGAGTCCGGAGTTTTCCATAAAGAAACTTTTGTCCGCGGGAGTAGGGAATTGTTTTGAAATTACAAGATGTTTTAGAAATGAAGAAGAAGTAAGTTCTCTCCACAACCCCGAATTTACGATGCTTGAGTGGTATAGGGTTCAGGCCGATTATACGGATGTAATGAAAGATTTTGAACAGCTTTTTACTAAGATTATTATGGAGGTTAATCCCAAGGTCGATTTATCGAAGTGGAAGTACCAGGGTGAAACCTATGATCTTTCGCTTCCTTGGCCGAGAATCAGTTTTGAAAGGGCTTTCGCCAAATTTGCCGGGAAAAAGATCGAGGATGTAAAAGATGAAGATTTTTATCAAATCTTCTTTAATGACATTGAGCCAAAATTAAGGGAAAGTGGAAGACCTGCAATTATTTACGATTATCCGATTTCACAGGCGGCTTTATCCCGACCGAAGGCATCGGATCCTAGGTTTGCCGAAAGATTTGAAGTGTTTTTAGCAGGAGTTGAGCTGGGAAATTGCTTTTCGGAGCTGACAGACGCAGTGGAGCAAAAGAAGCGCTTTGAATCGGACTTGACTCTCCGCCGGGCCCAGCATAAATCGGATTATCCGATTGATGATGATCTGATAGATGCTCTCGAGGCGGGCTTGCCTCCGGTTTCGGGAATTGCAGTTGGAGTGGATAGACTTATTATGCTTGCCGCCGATGTTCCTTCAATTGCAGACACCTTATTTTTTCCGGGTAAGGAGCTATTTGACCTCTAAGGCCTCCAGGCATTAAAATACGCGTGCGGTGGATACAATTAATGCGGGTAATATTACAAAAGGTAGCTTCATTATTTTTAAGGGAGCTCCGGTACTGATCACAAAGGCTGAATTTATGTCGCCCGGAAAGGGCTCTCCTGTTATGCGGATAAAGTTTAAGAATGTACAAACAGGTTCCGCGGGGGAGTTTACTTATAAAACAGCCGAGACAGTCGAGGTTGCGGAAGTTGAGAAAAAAGAAATGGAGTACCTCTATAGAGATGGTGATGACTTGGTATTTATGGATCCGAAATCTTATGATCAGGTTTCAATTCCTATGAGTTTAATTGAAGGACAATTTGGCTACTTAACCCCAAACCTTAAATGTTGGATTGTCTGGTATAAAGGCAAAGCCATTGGTGCGGCGCTTCCGACTCATGTAACTTTGCAAGTGACCGAATCCCCGGATGAGGTTGCCGGAAACCGTTCCAATGCTCCCAAAAAGACTGTGAAGTTGGAAACCGGAACCACGGCCCAAGTGCCGCTTTTTATCAAGGTCGGTGAAAAGGTTATGCTGGATACGGCAACCGGTGAATATTTGGGTAGGACAAAATAATTAAAATTTTCAGTGCTTCTTCAGGAAACGATGCTTTAATTTCTCAATGGACGAAGTTAAAGAAGAAAATAAAGAAATATCCCCAAAATCCTCAAACTCTACATTGTATTTAGTTTTTGTAATTATTCTTTTAGTGGTTGCCGGCGGAGCGTTTTATTTCGGTAGAAAATCAGGTGAAGCAAAGATGACTGCTTTTTATCAAAGCCAGCCAAAGCCTTCGGGAATGGGAATACCAAGACCTTCCGGTCCTCCAAATTTTAAAGGACAAAAATTATCTGATGTTCAAATGCTTTCCAGTGCAACTCTTATTTATCCTGGGGTTTCTAATACGGATGTTAATAGAACTCTTATTAATTGGACACTTTCGACTACGCAAAATTCGGATGGCACAGTGACAGTGAAATTAACCCCTGCTGAGCCGGAGGCTACAGAGGGTGATACTACCCAGACTTTTACTGTCAAACCCGGTGATAAACTCTATTTTGACGACTTAAATCCAAACGATGACCAACCCGGAATGGATGTTAACACTCATGATGACCTGGGGATTTTAGTAGACAGCAACGGGATTATTCAATAACCACAACTTTAAGCTTCAGTTGTTCCTTTAGAGTAAAATGATTACAAATGTTAATTGAAGTTGTGGGGTGGATCGGGACCGCACTGATTTTGGCAGCCTACCTCTTGGTTTCTATAAAAAAGATTGGACCAACTTCAAAAACATATCAATCTTTGAATTTATTTGGAGCAATTGGAGTTGGTGTAAATTCATTAGTCCACAGAGCGCTTCCGTCGGTTGGAATTAATTTTGCCTGGATGTTAATAGCAATCTATGCGTTGGTAAGAAGCAGAAAAGAATTGAAGTAGATTATGGTTTGGCCACATGCCAGGTCCCATTAATTCCGTCTCCAGTCATATCTCCCGGAACTTGGTCGCCGGAGTAATAGTAAAGAGGGCGTCCTTTATATACGAATTGCATAGAACCGGTTGGCCCGGCCGCGGTAGTAACTCCGGTTGGGAGATTGGTCGGTACAGTGGATGTTACATATGCCGGCCAAATCCCGGCGCACGTTCCAGTGCACGTACTTACGCCTTTTGTATCGTTATCAAACACATAAAGTGTCATGCCGCTTGCTCCGACTAAGTAGTTGCCTTTTGCTCCCGACATTGTCGTAATAACATTTCCAGAAACAGGAGTGATAGGTGCGGTCGAACTGTTGGATGGAGAGATGCTATATGCACCCGAGAACAAAGCTTTGATTTGGTGTCTTCCCAAATATCCAAGAACTAAAACTACAATTATGACTGCAATCCAAACCCAAGCCTTTTTCATAACAATTGATGTTACAAATCCGTTACACTATTTGTCAAGTGATAGAATAAGTTGTGGTAAAAAGTCTTCATCAAAAAAATTCATGGATCCGTGATTTAATTCTTGGCGGACAGGACGGACTGGTAAATGTTTTGGGAATAATTTTGGGGGTTACGGCTGCAAACGGAACGCATCCTGTTATTGTTGCCGCATCGCTCGCCGCGGCATTCGCCGAAGCAGTTTCAATGGGAGCGGTTAACTATACATCAACTTTGGCTGAGCGTGACCATTACGCGAAAGAAAAGAATACCGAGTATTGGGAGATTGAGCATGAGCCGGATGAGGAAAGGGAGGAGATTAGAGCAATTTATTCCGCCAAAGGGTTTAAAGGAAGGAATCTGGAGATGGTTGTGAATACAATTACTCAAAATAAAGATAACTGGGCAAAAGTCATGATGGATGAAGAATTGAAACTTCAGGAAGTAAGAACAGACAGAATTTTTAGTTCATCGTTCCTTGTTGGTTTTTCGACGGTTGTCGGTTCCATAATTCCGGTTTTACCGTATTTTGTTTTTCAGCCCAACCAGGCTTTACCGATAAGTTTGGTCTTAAGCAGCGTTGTTCTTTTTAGTGTAGGAGTTTATAAAGCTAAAACTTATGTCGGAAACTGGTGGAAAAGCGGATTACAAATGCTCCTTATTGGAATGGGTGCAGCCATAATCGGTTTTATTATTGGAAAGTTTTTCAGGGTAGATTAGCTCTTCTTAATAACATAGAAAAAATCTTTACTGTAACCACTTAAGTAAGCTTTAGAACCGTCTTTAAGATCTTTGGTCAAGGTTGAAGTTTTGTATCCGCCTGTTCCGTTCGGTTCAAAAATGTTGAACCTAACCCAGAATGGATTAATATCTAGTTGGATGGCGTTGGTCGCTCCTGCCATTTTGAGCGCTTGGGCGAGCGACGAGGGGGAGAGGTTATTGCCTACCGCATAAATCAGATTTCCCTGAGCAGTCAGTCCAATTCCGCTTCTCCATGTAAAAATATCGGCATTAAACGTTCTACCCCAAAGCTTTTTGTTTAGTTCATTTAATGCAAAAACCTGTCCGTTCTGAACTAAAATGGGACAATTTTGTCTTATGAAGGCTATATTATTTCCAAGATTTTGCCCGGTGTAGTTGATAATTTTGAGTGTGCCATCAGTATAGCCAACCAAAGTTCCGACATTATTCTCCAGCGGAACGTATGTTTTATCCCCAACGACCATGCCGTAAGTCCCGTCCCTATATTGGAAGCCTCCGTCAAAGCCCGCGACCAGGTTGCCGCTTTGGACAGCGTTTTGGGGAATAATTCCCGGGCCAAAATTTCCAATCGGTCCTCCGGGTTGTTTTGTACCCGCAACTGCCACAAGATTCATCAGGCTCATATCCATTTGTACAAGTGTTACGTAGGCAAAAGGACGTGTCGGATCCGGGCGGACAAATGTATATGCCATCACTTCTTTTCCCGGAAAAAGTTTAAGAGGACGGTCATGCCAAATTCCCTCACCCGCTACATAGGGCAACCCCGTGGTAATTGGAATAGGGGATATTGAGCTTTGGATACCGGGGTTTAGAAATTGCGGAGTGCTTCCTAAACCGGTCTTATCCGTAATTTGTTGAATTTTATCTGCAGTATTGTAATAAGATTTCTCCAGGAGACCGACCGCCTTGTTTCCGAAAATGGGACGGAGGTAATTATCGGTGAAGGTTGCAGCAAAAGGCGTATCGAATCTAACAATCGCAACTCCCGTTAAAAGTATGAGGAGGGTAATCAAACCGGCATATTTTAGGAATTTCTTAGTATTCATTCGAATATTATAATAACAGTTTCTTTAATATGGCTGAAGAGACAGTGAGGAAAAATATGGTGTAAAATTGAGAGGTATGGCGATGCACAACTCCGAAACGGACTTTTTCGGGAAACAGGAAGGGGAGCGGATACTTTACGTGGTTAAACCTCACCCTTTATCACTTTTTTTCAAACTTCTTAAAGTTTATTTGATAGCGTTTGCTGTTTTTCTGGTTTTGGCAATTTTAGGGACACAACTTGTTTTTTTAAATTTGTTTTTGGTTGGAGGCCTAATCATTGCAGTACTCATTGCCGTTATTGGGACCAAGGTTATGACCGATTATCAAAAAAGAGATATGGCATATATTACCGATAGGCGTCTTATGAGGTTTGAACCGACGACCCTTTTTGCCACCAATCCGCGCTCTTTAACCTGGGACGAGGTGGTAAAGGTAAAAACTTATCCGCCCAACGCTCTTTTTAAACAGATGGCAATAGGAAACGTGGTTGTTCATGCCAGGACTCCGGCGAGACCCGATGAGCATATGCCCGGTGCGGTTGCGGCCGACGATATTGAACTAAAAGATGTTTATTATTATAAAGATCTGGGAAATTATATCGATAAAATTCTATTTACTTATAAGCAAAAACCTAAGGAGATGGAGCTAATCCATGCTTTTATCCCCAAGCCGAAAGGTGAGAGGTATTAACAGCCCTCATAGACTCCATTGCAATAAGGACACCTGTCTCCGGACCTCATAAACATTCCCAGCCATTTTTTACAAGCTCCACAGTGTTTTATAAACTTTCCACCTGCTACTTCTGACCCTCCCGAAAACGCCTGAAATGCAGTTTGGTCTCCCCCGGCACAACTTTCGGACTTGTCGCCTATCATTTGCTCTTCTTCTGCGCGGCTTCTCAAGTAGTAATAATTTTCTTGAGGCGAATAGTTTGAAGAATATATTTCTCGGTGAATCATACTCAGCTTGGCATATGTGATAAGTTTAATTTTTAAATCATCACCATTTTCAACTTGCATTATTTGGTTTGTGTAAACGGAAATTTCTGCAAAAAGTAAGGGTAGTTGATCTTCCCTAAAAAATAGGGGGGAAGATCTCATTTGTTCAGCTGAATCCAGTTTTTGGACGCCAATTTTGGCGGCAAAATTGTTAAAAATCGAAAGTAATGTTTTTGAGTCAATATCTATTAAAATTGCCCTTTTCAAAAGTATTTTTTCGTTTCCTGATGAATAGCGAATTGTACCCAAATCAATTTTTGATACCGGATAAAATCTTTTTTCAGGAGGCAGATTTTCCGGAAAAGGAGCGCTGAACCAACCTTCAACACCATTTTTCTCTCTATTGGCCCATTCTTTGATTTCTTTAAAAGCGGAGTATTCAGGGCGACCTAGATAGGATTCCTTTTCGATTGATGCATCCACCTCAATCCCGTCAAGCCTTGATATTTTTCCATCTCTGATAATTAGTATCCTTGGATCGGGAATCCGGTTGGTTTCGTGAGTTACCGCGCCGACATCTTCCACCGTTTCGGTTGGAGGGTCTGCTAGACACTTATCGATGAATTCTTGCTCCGATGATTGAGGAACTTGCTCTGAAACTAACCATACTGGAGAAACGGAAGATATCTTAAATTCGTAGTCGGTCCCTGTTTGTAGTAAATCTGCTGACATATCCTGCTCGGGTTTAGTTGGGCTCTGGATATGACAGTAGCGGCACTTCTACGGAATTCCGCCGTAATTCACCAATTGCCTAAATGTACTTTTAAGTTCGTTTTTGGTCAAGTAGTAGTTTGAGTTTCAAGGTACAACGAGCCCAGCGGAAAAAATGCGTTAAATTTGCGGTAAATTTAAATTATTATTATTTGACAAACAACCTTTTAAGTGCTATTTTGCGCTCAATATGCGAGGAAGAGATGTTTTAATAGCTTTTATAGTTCTTGTTGCGATTATCGCAGGGGTTCTCATTTTCGACAGAAAAATAAATATCAGTAAAACTTCATTGCCCACGGCCACTCCAACTATTCAGCAACAAATTGAAAGTAAATTTAATGGGCTAACTATTCCGGCAGGAACAGAACAAACCGAGCTTAAAGATGTATCTGGAGGACAGGGGATGGGAATTGCCACACGTAATGAAATCCTGGCCGATTTGCCGACTCCGCCGGCGGGACAGTATTATCAGGGCTGGCTTGGCAACGGTGGAAAGCTCGTCTTATTGGGAATATTGAGAAACGCAAAAGGTGGTTGGATTTTGGATTATAATTCTTCAAACCTCCCTGGTTACAACCAAATTGTTGTGACTTTGGCCGGGAAGCATATCCTCGAAGGCTCTTTCTAGACTAGGGCGTATCCATAATGTAATATAGGTTTAGGAGGTGATTTTTGTGCAGATTATTGTTTATTCAACAACAACATGTCCTTATTGCAAGATGCTTAAGGATTATTTAACAGAAAAGAAATTTGTATATACTGAAAAACTTGTAGATATGGATGAGGCTGCAAAAAACGAAATGATGGCTTCCTCAGGAGGATTTTTGGGGGTACCTTTTTCAATCATTTCTTTAGATAACGGAACGAAAGAAACTGTTTTAGGTTTTGACAAAGGTAAGATTGATAAAATTTTGGGAATCACAGCATGATATTTGTTAATTACAAAACTTTTGAAGAAGGATCGGGCCAGAAGGCTATATCTTTAACCAAAATTTTGGAGGAAGTGGCACACGCAAGTCAGGTAAAGATTATTCCGGTTGTTCAAACAATAGATGCCGAGGCAGTTATTGCTGCAACAACCCTTGAAATTTGGATTCAGCATGTTGACCCCCTGAGTTATGGAGCCCACACCGGTTGGACGCTTCCCGACGAAGCCGCAAAAATTGGAGTATCCGGGGTTTTTCTGAACCATTCGGAACACAAGTTCGATAGTTTTGATGCACTTTACACGGCAAATGAAAAAGCAATGTCGGCAAACCTCAAAACGTTAATTTTTGCCGGTAGTCTAGACGAGCTCAAGAAGATTGCCGAGCTTGCTCCCACTTATGTTGCATACGAACCGCCTGAACTGGTGGGATCCACCACCACTTCTGTGGCCCGGGCCCAACCTGAGATTATTTCCAAAGCAAGTGAAATTGCCACCTCAAGCGGAGAGCCGTTAATAGTTGGGGCAGGTGTGAGTTCTATGGAAGATGTCAAGAAAAGTCTGGAGCTTGGTGCGGTTGGGGTTGCCGTTGCAACGGCAGTTGTTAAGGCAACCGATCCAAAAGCAAAGTTAACCGAACTGACGGAAGGATTTAAGTAACAATATGAAAGTTTTCATTGGCGCAGATCATAGAGGGTTTGAATTAAAAGAAAAAATTGTAAAGTGTCTTTTTGAACTGGAGTATGCCTGCCACGATGTGGGTGCATTTAAGCTTGATCCTGGTGATGATTTTACAAAATTCGCAGAAGAAGTATCTTCCCTTGTTGCCAATAACCATGGATCAAGAGGAATACTCCTTTGCGGGAGCGGAGTCGGGGTTGATGTCGTCGCCAATAAATTTGACGGGATTAGGGCCTCAATCGGGAAAAGTGTCCAGCAGGTAGAAGCCGGAAGAAATGATGACGATATGAATGTTCTGGTCATCGCTGCGGATTTCACCAGCGAAAAAGAAGCCAGAGCCATGCTCATTGCATTTCTGGAAACAAAATTCTCCGGTAAGGTAAGATTTGAGAAAAGACTTCAGGAGATTAAAGAGCTAGAGGCGAATAATTAAAAAAATGAATTTGCCCAAACCCACAGATCTAGATGTTTTAGGGAAAAGGGTCCTTCTTAGGCTGGACCTTGATACCAAACCTGACGAGAACGATTTAAGAATTAAAGCCGCCAAGGAAACTCTGGACTTTCTTTATTCACAGAAAGCAAACATTATTATCATTGCCCATAAAGGTAGACCAGATGGAAAAGTTGATGAAAGTTTAAGTTTAAAACCATTCGGACCGCTTTTTTCCTATTGGGGAGCGGAAGTAAAAGAAAATCTGCGTTTTAATTCCGGGGAAGAAGCGAACGATACAACTTTTGCCAGGGAAATCGCGTCTTGGGGTGATATCTATATTAATGAGGCTTTTGCCTCATCTCACCGTGAGCATGCTTCAATAGTCGGTGTTCCCAAATTTCTGCCCCACGCGGCAGGATATCATTTTATTGCCGAAACCGAAAACTTAAGCAAAGTTTTTGAACCAAAACGTCCTTTAGTCTTTGTTATTAGTGGTGTTAAGAAGGATAAGCTATCGTATGTTAAAGAATTTGAAAAGTTTGCGGATAAAATTCTGGTTGGAGGACGCCTTCCCGATTATATGGGCGATGAAAAATTAGTAAGTGTCAGAAGTAGGGGAGAAGCAGAAAAAGTAATTGTAGGAAATCTGATAATGGATAAAGAGGATATCACAATACATACAATTGAAAGGTTTGAAAAGGAAGTTGGAAAATCGGAAACGACTGTTATTTCGGGCCCTTTGGGGAAATACGAGGATGAAGGTCACCGTCAGGGGACGGAACGAGTATTTAAAGCTGTGGCCGAATCGGGTGCATTCAAAATTGCCGGGGGAGGAGATACCGAAGCGGCACTTGATCTTTTGGGACTTCAAGATGAGTTTGATTGGGTATCAGTCGGTGGTGGGGCAATGCTTGAATTTTTGTCCAAGAGAACTCTTCCCGGAATTAGGGCTTTAGAACTTTGAGAAGATTTTCTTCAGACGTCTGGCAATATTTAGCTAAAATTTTTAGATTTCTTTGGAATTTAGCCAATCTTTTAGGACTCTCTATTATTTCTTGGATGTTTTTTGTGGCGGCGACAATTCTTTCTTCAACAAAACCCACTCCATACCTTTTGATAATTTCAAGATTTCCGTCTTCCTGCCCGGCAACGTGCGATATTGCAAAAAATGGGGTAAGAGTGGCTACGGATTCAAAGATGGTATTTGGTCCGGCTTTCCCGACAACAATATCAGCGGCCCTCATATATTTATGAATCTCTTTGGTGTAAGCAACTGCAATAATCTTTGGTCCTCCTATTTTTTCGGAAACCGATCTTAATGTGTGTACCGTATCCAAGAGTTGTTTATTGTTGCCGCACATAATAAGAACCTGAATATCATATCTTGGACTTAAGAATGTTTTTACAATTTTCAAAACATGGTACGTTCCTTCGCTACCGCTTGTAATACATAAAGTAAATCTATTCGGGCTTAATCCTAGCTCTTTTCTCACACTACTCCTTTCCTTTTTTCCGATTTCATAGAACTTCTTTTCCGTGAACCAGCCGACCAACTGTCCATCTGCCTGGGGTTCAAAAGTTTTCAACTTTCTTAAAGAATATTCATCGAAGACCAGATTCTTAGTGTTTTCTGATATCAATATGCGGCTGAAGGTTAGAGGATCGGCCAAAACGTTTATAAAACGGAAACTAAATTTATCTTTGAATGATTCGAGAGAAGAATTAAAAGCGAAATAAGTATTCATAACAATATTTGGTTTTGATCGTTTGATTACTGACCTAATTTTTCCTTTATAACTTCTCTCTACATAGGAATCGAACAATTTTTTAAGAATTTTAATCTCGGAAAACCAGAAGACTATTTTAAATAAACTTGGGAAATATTTATAAATAAGCTCGTAAGAGACTTTAGAGAAAGGCTCGACACCAATTACCGCGAGATCGGTTTTGTATTTTTTTTCGGTAACTTCCCTAATTGATTTGGCAATACTTCCGTGTCCCCAATCCGTGGTAACGATCAATATTTTTTCCATCTTAACCTTAGTTGCCTTAAATTATATACTGATAAATACTGCCATATGACTAAAGTAGGAATTAATGGGTTTGGAAGAATTGGGAGGATTGCTTTTAGAATTGGAGTTCTAAAACACCTTGATGAAATAGAATTTGCTGCAATAAATACTTCGGGAAGTATGCTGGCTTCCGGTTGGGCGCACCTGACCAATTACGACACAATGTACCGTACATTTCAATACAGAGTGCAAAGTAACGACCTGAAAGATCCAAAGGTGGCCACAGATGAGGACCCTTTGATAGGGGAACTAATGGTTTCCGAAAAGAACGTCAAAGTTCCGATACTGGCACAGAGGGATCCCGCTAAGATTCCCTGGGGAAAGTACGGAGTGGACGTGGTTATCGAATCAACAGGTGTTTTTACAAAACAGGAAGACGCCATGAAACACGCGATAGGAGGAGCCAAAAAGGTAGTTATCTCGGCACCAGTCAAGGGAGGGAATGTTGCGACATATATTATTAGTGTTAATGAAACCGATAACCTGCCTCAGATACTTTCAAATTCTTCCTGCACAACAAATTGTGTAGCACCAGTTGCTTCAATACTTCACTCAAAGTTTGGGATTGAAAAGGCTTTGATGACCACGGTTCACAGCTATACCGATGACCAGAATTTGCAGGATGGATCGCATAAAGATTTAAGACGGGCAAGAGCCGCTGCCCAGAATATTATTCCGACCTCAACAGGAGCCGCAATTTCCACAACAGAGACGATTCCGGAGCTTAAAGGTCTATTTGACGGAATGAGTTTAAGGGTTCCCACAACCACAGGGTCGATTACTGATTTCGCGATTCTTCTTAAGAAAAATGTTACGGTGGAGGACATAAACAATGCATTTAAAGAGGCAATAGAAAACCCCTTATATAAGGGCATAGTTGCCGTAACTGAGGAACCTTTAGTTTCAAGTGACATCATCGGAAGAAGCGAGTCGGCAATAGTTGACCTAAGTTTAACGCAGGTGGTTGCGGGGAATCTAATCAAAGTTTTTGCCTGGTACGACAATGAGTGGGGTTATGCCAACCGGTTGGTTGAACAGGTCATCAGAGTAGGAAGGACTTTGGATGGAGGGAAAGCCCCAACTGACCCCATAACCTTGTCTTTCAAGCAATGAAAGAAGATCACGTTTCTGATTATAGCCAGATCACCGACCAGATTTTTATTGGTAGCGATTTATGTAAAGGACTAAGTTGTCCAATTCACGGACCGGAATTTGAAAAACTAGGAATTTTGGTAGAACTTAATCTTTCTGTAGAGAAAAAAGAAACCCCGCCGGACGGAATCGATATTTATGCCTGGATTCCTGTTGCCGATAAACACGCACCGAGTCCTGAGCAACTCGATATCGGCACCTCAATTATTAATGAGGCGGTAATGAACGGAAAGCGGATTTATATACACTGCAAAAATGGCCATGGCAGAGCTCCGACAATGGTAGCTGCGTACTTTATAAGGTTTCAGGGTAAAATTGTCGACGAAGCGGTGGCGATGATTTTGCACCACCGGAATGAGGTGCATCTTGAGTTTGATCAAAGAGAAGCGTTGGGAAAGTTTGAAGAAAAATACAATAAATAAAATGGTTGATATTATTCCTTCGATTCTAACGGATAACCTGACAGACTTTGGTAACCGTCTAAAACGCATTGAGGAGGCAGTTGATTTGAATGGAGCTGCCATTTCCAAGATTCAAATTGATGTTATCGACGGAGTTTTTGTCAACAACAAAACAGTTGATCCCTCGCTTTTGGGGCAACCGGATACTGATTTGGGACTCGATTTTCACCTGATGGTTAAAGAGCCTGTTAACTGGATTGAGAAATGTGCTAATACCGGAGCGGATAGAATAATCGGTCAGATAGAAATGATGCAAAGTCAGAAGGAATTTGTGGGTAGGGTAGCCGAAACCGGACTTTATGTGGGACTGGCGGTGGACTTAGACACGCCAATTACGAAACTTGATCCCGTTATTTTGACAAATGTAGATGTGGTTTTGGTTATGGCGGTTAAAGCGGGGTGGGGAGGACAGAAATTTGATGCTGGTGTTCTTCAGAAAATTAAAGATCTAGACGAAATAAGAGTCAGAGACTCTACTCCGTTTAAGATTTGTGTGGATGGAGGAGAAACAGAAGATGTTATCAATGTATCACACTTTGCCGGAGCGGATGAAATAGTTGTCGGAAAAAGACTATTTGTGGGTGACATCGCCGCAAATGTTAAGATGTTAATGGGTGCTGCAAGCAAGGAAAAATAAAATGGAAGACAAAAAGTATTCCGAGAAAAAATTTATTAAGAACATAGCCTTTTTCGGCGATGCGGACATTTCCGAAGCGGATGAAACATACAAAGCAGCGTTTGATGTGGCGGAGGCTTTAGCAAAAGAAGGTTATATCATTGTTGACGGCGGAGGCCCCGGAGTGATGGAAGCAGCCACAAGCGGTGCCGTTAAAGGCGGAGGGAAAACTATTAGTGTAACTTTTGACCCCGTGAATGCTCCCGGTTATGAAGGCAAATATATCGGTAATGTTACGGATACGGAAGTTGTAACTACAAATTATATCGAAAGGATGTTTAAGCTTATGGAATATGGTGATATGTTTATTATTTTCAAAGGCGGAAGCGGAACTGTTTCGGAATTTGGCACGGCGTGGGTTTTGGCCAAACTTTATTACGGTCACCACAAACCGTTTATTCTTTACGGTGATTTCTGGATTGAAATAGTAGACGCATTTAGAAAAAATATGAATATTGACTCGAAGGAAATGTCGGTGTTTGAAATCTGCAGGAATGAAAATGAGGTTATTGCCACAATCAGGAAATTTGAAGAGAAAATCGCGCAACGTAATCATGATGGGGATGATAGAGGCGATGAATACGACAAAGCGTTTACAAAATAAAAATACATGAAACATACAGTAAAAGAACTTGAGATTATTGCCAATAATATTCGTGAAGATATTATTAATGAACTTGTGGCGGCCGGAAGCGGACATTCTGCCGGACCTCTTGGCATGGCAGATGTTTTTACCGCTCTTTATTTTGAAGTCATGGATTATGATGCCAAAAATCCTGAGCATCCGGGCCGTGACAGGCTTATTCTTTCCAATGGTCACATTTGTCCTGTCCGTTATGCTGCGATGGCCGAGGCGGGATTTTTTCCTAAAGAAGAACTTCTGACTCTCAGGAAACTCGGAACGCGTCTTCAGGGACATCCGGAAAGGAAAAGGCTTCCCGGAGTTGAAACGACTTCGGGCCCTTTGGGTTCAGGTCTAGCTCAGGCAACAGGTTATGCATACGCGGCAAGAATGGACGGCAGAAAGTTCAGGGTTTACTGCGTTTGTTCGGACGGTGAACACGAGGAGGGAAATCACTGGGAAGCCGTGATGTTTGCCGGAAAAAACAATCTAAGCAATCTTACGGCAATTGTTGACCGCAACAATATTCAGATTGATGGATTTACGGAGGATGTTATGCCGCTTGAGCCTCTCGTTGAAAAATATAAATCATTCAACTGGTCGGTAATTGAGGTTGACGGACATAATTTTCAGGAAATTGTAGACGCAGTTGGTCAGGCTAAAGCAATCCATGATAATCCGACAGTAATTATTGCCCATACAATTCCCGGTAAGGGAGTTAAGTTTATGGAAAATAAGTTTGAATGGCATGGTAAGCCTCCAAACAAAGAAGAGGCAAAAGTTGCACTAAACGAGCTAAGAACATTGGGAGGCAGAATTAAAAGTGAACACGAATGATCAATCCAAGATCTAAATTATCGGAAAAAATTTTCGAGAAAGATATCACCGAGCAACCCACACGGCAGGGTTACGGTGAAGGATTGGTTTTGGCAGGGGAGAAGGATGAAAAAGTGGTGGTTTTGTGTGCGGATCTAACCGAATCGACAAAGTCTCATTTATTTAAAGCTAAATTTCCCGAAAGATTTGTTGAAGTCGGGGTTGCGGAGCAGGGGATGGCGACAATTGCCGCGGGAATGGCAAATTACGGAAAAATTCCTTTCATTTCTTCTTATGCGGCTTTTTCTCCGGGCAGAAATTGGGAACAAATCAGGACCACAATTGCCCTAAATGATGTTCCTGTAAAAATTGCTGGAGCTCATGCCGGAGTTTCCGTTGGACCCGATGGGGCAACGCACCAGATGCTTGAGGATATTGCCCTGATGCGGGCGATGCCGAATATGATTGTGATTTACCCGGCTGATTCTATTGAAGCCAAAAAAGCTACTATTGCGGCGGCTACTAACGGGAAACCCACTTATTTAAGATTTGCTCGCGAGAATACCCCCGTGTTTACCACCGAGGAAACTCCTTTTGAAATCGGAAAAGCGGAAGTTCTTTGGGAAAGTAAGAGCCCGCAGGTTTCAATTATTGCCGCCGGCCCCTTGCTATATGAAGCTCTTTTGGCGGCCAAAGAATTGAAAAAAAGCGAAATCGAGGTTGAAGTTATAAACTGCCACACGATAAAACCAATTGATGAAAGGATAATTATTGCCTCGGTTAAGAAAAGCGGGGCGGTTGTAACAGTTGAGGAAGCACAAACGACAGGTGGACTTGGGGGAGCAGTTGCCGAGGTTTTGGCTAGGAATTTCCCGGTTCCAATGGAGTTTATCGGTATGCCGGATCACTTTGGTGAGTCAGGGCAACCTGACGAACTTCTTACAAAATATCATATGAAGTCGAAGGATATAATTGAGGCTGTTAAAAGAGTTATCGCAAGAAAGAATAGGTAAGCCGGAAGGGGGTGAAAACAATGATTAAAGTACAGAAAAAAGACGGGAGTATGCAGGATTTTGACCATATGAAGATTAAGAACGGCATTCTTGCATCAGGTGCTTCGGAGGAGCAGGCGGAAAGTATAACCATGCAAATTGAGTCATGGGCACCTACAGCCGCATCAAACGGAGTAATTGGGGGTTCAGCTATCAGATCAAAAGTTCTGGAGATGTTAGGTGAAATGAATCCTGCCGCGAAAGCAACTTTTGAGAATTATAAGAAGGTCTAATTTATTGAAGCCAGACCTCAGGACCGCTGCCGCTATATAGGGACGTCTTTATGACATGCACTCCGGGAGCAAGGAATAAACTTGCAACTACCGGAAAAGTGTAGTTCGAACCGGGAGAAATTTTAGATACGTAGCTGTCATAGTCGAGACTAATCAATTGGGAAGTTCCATTTACCAATGTTAGTTTTTGGTTTGCCGATATTATTACACAACGCGGGTTGGGAACATCCGGATTTAGAGTAACCGAAATTACATCTCCTTGAACACTGTTGCATGATGACGCAGCCGGTGCTTGTGAATCAGCCGGGATAAGGGACGTCTTACCTATAAACCTAAAAGTGGAGATAATTTGATCAAGAGCTTCTTTTGAGGAATCGTTTGTGTTTACACCTTCGTCGATTGAATATACGGAATTATTATAACTGACAAGATATAAATATTCTTTTCCCGGAAATTCCCATGGGGATTCATTTATATAGCCTTTGGCAAGCACGTTGCCTATTGTGGTATCTGCAAGTCTTGTAAAACTCTGTTGAGTTAAAGTGTCGGTTTCTTTGGTATCTCCTATATTCATACTTAAAAGTACGTTGTAATTAATTTGGCTTGGTTGTGAAGAATCGTTGGTTGTGATTGAAATATAACTGTCGATGGGCCCGCCCGGTTGGTTAGCGATTTTGTCTATTCTCACTTCGAGGATCGCTCCGCTTTTCGGATCGTAAGTTTGGTTGACTTCAAATCCTTGGGGGTAATTTATGGCAAATTGTAGCTTGTCAGTCATGAATGTTTTCCAACCGGCAGGTGCAGGTAAAACAGTTGGGAAAGAAATAGGCGAAGGAGACGCTATCACCAACGTCCGCACCCTTGGCCAGTAGTTTTTATAGCCAAAATACCCGACAGCTGCTAAAGCTGCCAAAATTAGAATTATGATTACAACATTACCTTTTTGCTTCATTTTTAATATCCGGCGGGAATTGCCGAAGGTGGACCAGTAGGAACGGGAATGTTAGTTGACGCTGGGCTAGGTGAAGGAGAAATAAAGGTAAAAGTGGAAAGGATTTGGTCGAAGGTTGAATGATCCTGACCTATTCCTTGCAAAATAACGGCCAATTTTGGCGAGTAGAGATAATATTTCTTATAAATGTTCCAAGCGCCTTGGTAAGTTCTGACTACGGCCTGATTACCATTAATTGTTGTTACACTTTGCTTATCAAGAAAAGTTTGTTCTGGTGTATTTGGAATTATTTGCATGAACTGATCGATAGTCTGAATGTTGGATTTTACTTTGGTTATTTGAATTTGGTATCCTGACGTTCCGATTTTGAAATCAGATGTTTCTAAGTAGGCAACGTTTGCTGCGGAACTGGTGGCAATATTCATTTCTGGGGGATATTTGAAAGAAAAACCAGGATCTGTGTATATTTTCCAGTTCGCAGTTACGTCAGGAGAAGCTGAAGGAGCGGGAGAAGACTGAGTTTGATAGTTAGCCAGCATGCTTTTAAGTTGCTGATTTTGGTTGTAGAGAAATATAACAACACCTAAGGCCAGAAGAATAAAAACAGCAACACTTAGAGTTGTTATCCAATGTGTACTTTTTGATTCTTCTTTTTTAGGTTCAGGTGGAATCTGAGATTGGATAGGAGACATATTATTTAGTATTGGCTGTTGGGGCTCCATACAAAATATTGTAAACTAATAAAGGTAAAACTGCCATGTACGAAACAATCCAAAAACTCCTAGCCTCGGGAAAGGGACTCCTTGCCGCTGACGAAAGTACTCACACTATTGAAAAACGGTTTGCTGCTTTGGGGTTAACTTCCACGCCGGAATTGAATAGAAAATACCGAGGGATGCTTTTTACGACTAATGGTGTTGAGGAATTTTTGGGGGGAATAATAATGTTTGATGAAACAGTTAGACAAAAGAATGATGACGGAATTCTATTTCCCGAGTATCTAATAAATAAAGGAATTGTTCCCGGAATTAAGGTTGATGGAGGGCTTGAACCCTTTAACGGGACCGAGGAGCAAATAACTAAAAAACAGGTCGGTTTGGCCGATCGCTTGAAAGAATATTCCGGAATGGGGCTTGCCTTCACTAAATGGAGGGGCGTATTTTTAATCTCCGACATTTTCCCGACGGATGCATTTTTGGAAGAAAATTTGGATAGGATGACTGAGTTTGCCAAAATTTCCCAGAAAGGTGGATTTGTTCCAATTGTTGAGCCTGAGGTTTTACTTGACGGAAATCATACAACTACTCGTTGTGAGGAGATAGAAACAAAAGTCCTGAAGCTTTTATTCGAAAAACTAAAAGCCGCAGGGGTAGACCTTACCAATGTTATTCTTAAAACAAGCATGGTTTTGCCGGGTAAGGAAAGCGGAGTTAAGGCGGAGCCCCTTGAGGTTGCCAATGCAACTTTAAGAACTCTTAAAAACTCTGTTCCTGAAGCGGTTCCTGGAATAGTTTTCCTTTCCGGTGGCCAAACACCAGATGAAGCTACGAACAATTTGAATGAGATTGTAAAATTAAAGGCGGACTCTCCTTGGCAGCTTTCATTTTCTTTTGCGAGAGCTTTGCAGGAAGAGGCGATGAGTGCTTGGGCGGGAAAGGATGAGAATGTTTCAAAGGCTCAGGAAATTCTTTACGCCCGAGCCAAAAAAGTTTCGTTGGCGAGGAAAGGAGAATTATAAAAATGAAACCCGACTTATTGAGTATAGGAGACGCGACAATCGATACTTTTATGACTCCGATTGAGAGCGAAACAATGTGCAAGCTCGATACAAAGGAGTGTCTGATTTGTTTTTCCTATGGCGATAAGATTCCCGTTAAGAATTTGGAATTTTCAGTCGGCGGAAATGCCGGCAATAATGCGGTCGGGGTTAAAAGACTTGGGGTAAATTCGGCGATAGTTTTGACTTTAGGTGATGACAATATAGGCAACATGATTGTCGATAAGCTTAAGGCGGAAGGAGTGGACCTCACCTACGTAATTCAACAACCTTCAACAACTACCAATTATTCAACAGTGATTAACTATTCCGGGGAAAGAACAATTTTTGTCTATCATGCCCCCAGAAGTTATGAGTTCCCAGTTGCCCTTCCTGTAACGCCTTGGGTTTATCTGACAAGTATGGGTGAAAGTTTTCGACCATTCTATAACCACATGACTGAGTGGTTAAAGAAAAATCCTACGGTGAAAATGGCATTTAACCCTGGAAGCTGGCAGCTTAGAGATGGATACGAATCGATTAAAGACGTCATGGGCCTAACTTATATGATTTATGTTAACAGGGAAGAAGCGGAAAAGCTGACCAACTTTGGTAAGTCGGAAGGAAAGGATAGGGAGATTTTGATTTCCCTTTCAAAACTTGGACCAAAAATCTCCGTGATTACCGATGGTGGAGCGGGTGCCATGGCTTACGATTCAATAAACGGCAAGTTCATGAAAGTTGGGATTTTACCGGTTGATGCATATGAAAGAACGGGTGCGGGTGATGCTTTTGGTTCGGCGTCCCTTTCGGCCTTAATTCACGGTAAAACTCTTGATGAGGCATTGCTTTGGGGGACGGTGAATTCAGCCTCAGTGATTGGCTATACCGGGCCGCAAAAAGGGCTTTTAAAGATTGAAGAAATGCCCGAGTGGCTTGAAAGGTGTAAGAGTAGCGGCGTGAATGTTGTACAATTTTAATATGGCGAAGATTTTTGTAACCAGAAAAATCCCCGGGGATAGTTTGGAAAAACTTAAAGCTTCCGGCAACGAAGTTACCGTTTCTGATGTAAACAGGCCCCTAACCGCTGAGGAGCTTTTGGCGGGTATTAAAGGGGTTGATGCGGTTTTGAGCCTTCTTACCGACAAAATTGACGGAGATGTAATGGATGCGGCCGGACCTCAACTTAAAATAATCAGCAATTATGCGGTTGGTTTTGACAATGTTGATACGGAGGCGGCTACGAAGAGGGGAATAATCGTTTGCAACACTCCTTCTGATGAGGTTAATGAGGCGGTTGCGGAACATACATGGGCACTTATTCTGGCTTTGGCACGGAGAATAATTGAATCGGATGAGGCAACGAGGGCAGGAGCTTATAAAGGTTGGGAACCCGATATTTTTATAGGTACAACACTTTTGGGTAAAACCTTGGGAATTATCGGGTTGGGGAGAATCGGTTCAATGGTTGCCAGACGTGCCCAAGGATATAAAATGACGCTTCTTTATAATAAACGCGAACCGGATCCTGCCGCCGAAGCTGAGCTTGGAGTTAAATTTGTTTCGCTTGATGAGCTTTTGAAGGAAAGTGATTTTGTGACACTCCACGTACCTTTGACTGACGAAACGCGCCATATGATTAATAAGGAGACACTAGCCAAAATGAAGACGGGTGCGTTTCTGGTTAATACTGCCCGCGGGCCGGTTGTTGACGAAAGGGATCTGGTTGATGCTATTCGAAGTGGACACTTGGGTGGAGCGGCTCTGGATGTTTTTGATAATGAACCGAACATTGCCCCCGAGCTTATTGAAGCGCCGAATGTCATAACAACTCCGCATATTGCCTCTGCAACCTGGGAAGCCAGAAACAAAATGGGGGAGCAAGCGGTTGCTGCCATTATTAATACTCTCTCAGGTACAAAACCTCAAAACATGGTTGATGAAAAAGTGTGGGAAGTAAGAAGAAAATAGTTCTTTTTGGGTAAATAAAATATGGCGCTTTTTAAGAAAAATGAGGAGTATGAAGATGATAGCGATTTTGATGAAGTTGAGGAAAAGGGAAACCGGAAGTTTACAAAGAACTTCAAAGATCTAAGCCCGAAGAACAGAAGGAAGAGGAAAGAACCTTCTAAACCCTGGGGTAAAAAAGAAAGATTGGTTGTACTTATTTTTTTGCTTTTGAGTGTTATTGTCTCGGCCGGATTGGCTTTAGGTATCGGAAAAGGTTGGAACGGCCTTAAGTTCCCTTCGTTTAATTTCTCGTCTTTGAACATTTTCAAAGAACAAACTATAATAATCGAGAAGAAATAATTATGAAAAAACTTTCATCACCTTTTGCCTTGATTAAGAAGTCAGTGGAGATTTTTGAAAAGAGGGAGAACCTCATTTTTCTTATGGAAGTCTATCTACCGGTTGCGTTTTTCTCACTTCTTTCTGTTGCTCAAGATTATCTACCAGCATCAATTAAAAATTCGAATTCTGTTTGGTTGTCTATCGGAACTGGGGTTTTACAATTGATTTATCTTCTTGTTGGTGTTTTTGTCACCGCGTCGGCAATTACAGCTTTAGGAAAGGTAGTTGAAGGAGGAGAGTTATCCCTTCGGAAGACGTTTAGAGCCGGATGGAAAAAGTACTGGATTTTTCTTCTCTTGAGCATTGTTATAACTGCGCTTTATCTACTTGGCTTTGTACTTCTTATAGTTCCCGGGGTTCTGTTTGTTGTTTGGTTTGCTTTTAGCAAGTTTATTGCAATCGAAACGGGGTCAGGGATTAAGGAATCTTTACTTAAAAGCAAAACGTTGGTAAAAGGAATTTACTGGAAAACACTCGGCAGGCTTATAATTTTTGGTCTTTTTGCGGTTGTAATCGATGTAGTTCTGAGTGTAATTCCTTATGGACTGGGTACTATTATTAGTAGCCTTTTGGGCGGACTTTTTATGCTCCCAACCTATCTTCTTTATAAGGAAATTAGTGGATAACCACTGTACTTGCCCCGGTTTCAAGGATACTTTGTCCCGGCGCGGGAGTTGGACTGGACAACTTTTGGATTTGGTCAGGAGTGCAGGATTTGATCGGCTTGTCTTCATCCAAAAACCATTCTTGTTTTGTAGGACAGCTGTCGCAGGGTAGGGTTGCGGTAAGAGAACAAATATTAATTTTGCTGACTCCGTCTGGGACTTTCCAATCAATTGAGGGTTGTCCATTTAGAATTGCAGACATGATTTTATTCCAAATCGGCGCTGCCCCCGTTATTCCAGAGGCAATTCGGCTCATAGGAGAGTTATCGTTATTGCCGACCCATGTAAGTACCAGATAGTTTTGATTGTAGCCAATGGTCCAATTGTCCCGTAAGTCATTGCTGGTTCCGGTTTTAACGGCAACTTCAGGATGATCTTTAATAACTAGGGCCGAGTCATATCCGAACTCCGGTGCGCGTGCGATATTGTCCTTAAGAATATCGGTCAGTAAAAATGCAACCCTGGGATCAACCACCTGGGTGGTTACGGGAGAGTTTTTCTCCAAAATCTTACCTTTATAATCCTTAACTTCCAAAATGGGCATTAGGTCCGGTCTTTTCCCTCCATCGGCTATGGTGGAATAGACTTTTGTCATATCGAGTGCCGTCACGGCGCCTCCTCCTAAAGTTAAAGAAAGCCCGTATTGAGACGGATCATCCCAGGTGGTAATTCCCATCTCTTGTCCCTGGGTTACCATTTTGGTTACGCCGTAGCTTGCCAACACCTTTACGGCAGGAACATTACGGCTTTGGGCAAGGGCGCTCCGAAGAGGAATGGACCCAACAAATTTTCCGTCGTAGTTGACTGGGGTATAAGGAGTTGTTCCCGGTGTGACATAAGTTATAGGGGAGTCGTCAATTATTGTTGCCGGAGTGTATCCATGGGCGAGTGCATAAGCATAATTCACAACTTTTATTGAAGAACCCGGTTGTCTTAGACTAGTTGTAACATTAACGTTTCCGTCATCAGCAAGATCAAAATAATCTTTTGAACCGACCATCGCCAGAATTTCACCGGTTTGGGGATTAACTACGAGCGCGGCGCCGTTTCCGACGTTTAGTCCTTTCAGCTTTTCGACTTCACTTCCCACAACTTGCTCCGCGGTTTTTTGTATAGAAAGATCAAGGCTTGTTGTAACCTGCAAGCCTCCTTTTTCAACCATGTCTTCGCCATATTTGTCTACAAGAAGCTGTCTTATGTACATTACAAAGTGTGGAGCTTCTATCTGAGTTTTATTGGGAATAAATACTAATTTTTCATTTTCCGCTACTGTTTCCTGCTCCTGGGTTATGAATTTATTTATAACCATCAGATGAAGGACTTCCCTTTGCCTTTGAATCGCAAGGCTGGGGTTGGCTCCGAAGGGAGAATAAGTTGTCGGGCTTTTGGGAAGGCCCGCCAAAAAAGCTGCCTCTGCCAGATCTAGTTCTCCGACATTTTTCCCGAAGTACGATTCGGAAGCTTCCTCGATTCCATAAGCGGTTCCTCCATAACTTACTTGGTTTAGATACATTTCTAATATCTGGTCTTTGGTATAAGTTGCTTCCACTTCGACAGACAGGATGAGTTCCTTTACCTTGCGGGTTATAGTTTTTTCGGGGCTAAGAAGCGTATTTTTAACAAGTTGTTGAGTAATAGTTGAACCTCCTTGTAAGGAGCCGGTTTGGATATCCTGCACAAATGCCCTAAACATTCCTTTAACGGAAAAACCGGGGTTGGAATAAAACTCGGCATCTTCCGCCGCAAGAGTTGCCAATCTGACTTGGAGTGGAATTTTGGTTAAGGGGACAATCGTTCTGTTTTGATCTTTATAAATCGTGTATAAAAGGTTGCCGTTTCTATCGAAGATCTTTGTTGAAACAGCCGGTTGCCTCGACTGGAGTTCGCTGGGGGAGGGAAGTCCACGGAAAATTGCAAAATATGAATAAGATATTAGAAAGACAACGGCTACTGAGACAACAATTATTCTGATCCTGACTTTGAGCTGAAGTTTTTGTAAACGGGTTAGTTTTCTAACAAAAAACTTTTTTAATTTTGACAGAATTTTAAGCTCAAACAGACTGATTTTAAGCTCTTCCAGTTTCAGAACCGGTTGGATTTTGGGTAGCTTCAGTTTTGATAATGTTACTTTGGGCAGTTTCAGCCTCGGAAAACTAAATCGCTGATAAATTATTTTTGATTTCGATTTCTTTCTCTTTTTACCCAGATGAGTGGCTGTATAAATAAGTAAAGTTATTACCAAGACAAGACGAGATAATAGGAAGTAAAACGGTTTACCTACTGCAATCAGAAAACGTTTGATAGCCTTCGTCATTTTGTTGCGAATTGTAGCAGTTAATTAGGCAGAAAGACAGGACTTAGGGTGTCGGGGGCGGGGTTGACGTTTGAGGCAGAGGGTAGTTTAGAGTTGCCGATTCCGAGGCAATCGGACAATTAAGACAATACAAAGTTCCGTCGGGATCCGTGTAGGTTGGGTGATTTTCGGTATGGGTCTGATCGGGAGGATCGTTTGGTCCCGCAAGTTGCCCCGTTGCATTATTTACGAGGATGTCCTGATTAACAACATTTGAAGCCGTTGGAACGGTTCCTGCCAGGAAATATTCGAATCTTGTTGGGCATCCGGGGTTTGCCGGGTCAGGATTTGGGGGAAGCCCACCCGTGTCGGCACAAATTGTTGCACCGACTACGCCGTCAGGTTGTGCAGGCCAGGCCTGACCTTTTTCATTTGGATCGTAAGCTCCGCTACCGGCCTTATCTAAAACTGCTTTCATTACTTTATTCCAAATGGGCGATGCACCCGAAATTCCTGAAACCGCTCCGCTCATTGGTGTGTTATCGTTATTGCCGACCCAGGTAACGACTACGGCGTCTGCTGTGTATCCTATCGTCCAATTATCGCGCCTGTCGTTTGTGGTCCCCGTTTTTACGGAAACTTCGGGATGCCCGGTAACATTCAGGTAGGATGAAGTTCCGAAAGCAGCGCTTCTGGCGTTATTATCCAGAAGTATATGAGATATCAAGAAGGTTAAGGTCGGATCAAGTACGCGTGTGCCGGTGAGAGTATTTTTTGTCGGGTCGTACTGCTGGAGAACGTTTCCCTTCCAGTCGGTAACTTTGGTGATGGCCACAAGCGGTTGTTCGATTCCCTGATTGGCAAAAACGCCGTAAGCTACTGCCATATCATAGGGTCTGACTTCCAGTCCTCCCAGTGTTGCCGAAAGACCATATCCGCCGGGATCTGTAAGTGTTGTAAGTCCCATCTTTTTTGCAAAATCTATAAAGTTTTCGACTCCGTTTAGAGCTAAGACTTTAACTGCGGGAATGTTGTATGAATTTCCCAATGCAAAACGTGCCTCAACCAGGCCGTGGAAGGTGTTGTCATAATTTATGGGGCAATACAGTGGCTGTCCTGCGACATTGAAACAGGTAGGTACGTCAGCGAGAGCCGTTGCCGGTGTGATTTTTTCATCTTTCAGTGCAAGAACATAGTTTAGAGGTTTAATTGAACTTCCGGGTTGACGTGATGCGAGAGTTACATTTACTTTGCCGTCTTCGTCGGTTGCAAAATAATCTTTTGAACCGACCATTGCCAGAATTTCACCGGTTGACGGACGGGTTACGATGACGGCGCCATTTCCCACATTCTGTTTTTTGAGTTTACCGACCTCGGTGGCAACCGCGGCCTGTGCCAGGTTTTGGATATCAAGGTCAAGGGTTGTATAAACCCGAAGCCCGCCCTGTTCAACCATCTTATCCCCGTACTCGTTGGCGAGTTGTTCTTTTATCCAGAGCGCAAAATGAGGAGCCTGTGGCGGCGAGATTGTTGTGTAAACCAAAGGTTCTTTATCTGCTTGGTTTGCCTGATCCTGAGTAATGTATTTATTGGTAACCATTTGCTTAAGAACTTCTTCCTGTCGGCCCTTGGCAAGTTCAGGATGCGCTCCAAAAGGAGAGTAAGTTGAAGGCGCCTGGGGAAGTCCTGCCAGAAGCGCCGATTGGGCGAGGTCCAAGTCTTTTGCTGGTTTATTAAAATATGTTTCACTGGCCGCTTCGATTCCGTAAGCTGTTCCTCCGTAAGGGATTGTGTTTAAGTAATTTTCCAAAATCTGATCTTTTGTGTAGACTCCTTCAACAATTACCGTCAGAACCAGCTCCTGGGCCTTCCGCCTGACTGTTCTTTCATTGGTTAGAAGTACATTTTTAACGAGTTGTTGGGTTATGGTTGAACCCCCCTGGAGCTGGCCTTTAAAAACGGTATTAAAAAGTGCTCTGACAATTCCGGTGATTGAAAAGCCTTCGTTCTGGTAGAAGTTTTTATCTTCTATTGATATAGTCGCCTCTTTAAAATAGGTTGGCATTTCAGATAAGGGGATTGGGGTTCTTTTTTTATCGGTATAAATTTCATAAATTAATTTTCCGTTTCTGTCAAAAATTTTTGTTGATACCGGCTGACTATTGGAAGAAAGACCGGTAGGGAGTGGAATTCCCCAAAAAAGATAAATTCCGACTCCCAATATAAGCCCCCAATAAACCAGGAATTTTATTCCGTGGGCGTTTGTGAATAAATTTTTAATCTTAGTTCCGATAAAAGAAAAGAATTTTTTCATTAGAAGGAGAATTATACTTTATACATTAAGTATACCTCAAACTTTTTTGCTAAAATAAAATATATGGAGAAATTACCAGAACTTGAGGAAAAGGTTTGGTGGAGTTATCTGGGAAGCGATTTGCAAAAACTTATTGTTGCTTCGGAATTTATTTATGAAGCGGTTGAAAGTTGGGGAGCGGATTTGCCAGGTGGAAAAAGAGAATTTGACGATTACTCTTTTGTTGTTTTTCCTGCAGCCAAAGCTTACGAGGGTTTCTTAAAGAAGCTTTTTTTAGATCTAAAATTTATTTCTGAAGAAGATTACTATGGTAAACATTTTAGGATCGGTAAAGCCTTAAATCCGTCTCTCCCCAAAGAGCTGAAACGCGAGGGTGTTTACGAAAAAATAGTTCAATTTTGCCAAGGGCAGACTCTAGCCGATAACTTATGGAATACCTGGAGGCTTTCCAGAAACCTGACTTTCCATTGGTTTCCGAATGAAAAAAATGCCATAACTCTTAAAGAAGCCGGGGACAGGATAGAGATGATATTGGGAGCGGTTGATGAAGCTTATAAAGAGTGTAAGATGAAATAAGGGATGAAAAGTAAGACCACAGTAATTAAGAACATCACTATATATAGTACCTATCTTATTGTTGTTTGGGCCTTTTACCGTTTTCTTTTCCAACTTCCCGACAACATTGAGGAGCTTGTGGTTAAACCGATTTTATGGCTGGTTCCGATCTTCATCATAATGAGGAAAGAAGGTTTTGGACTTTCTTCTTTAGGAATAACTTTTAAGAACTTTTTCTCTTCAGTTTATCTTTCTGTAGCCCTCGGGGTTATTTTTCTGGCTGAGGGACTACTCACGAATTTCCTGAAATACGGTGGTTTTCATTTTGGTGCGAATATCGGCAGTACGCCCCTTATCATAACCTTAGGTCTTTCCTTTGCCACAGCCATTTCCGAGGAGACAGCATTCAGAGGTTATATTTTTGGCAGGCTCTGGTTTGTGTTGAAGAATGAATTAAGCGCGAATACTATTACAACTATTCTTTGGACAGCAATCCATATTCCGATTGCCTTTTTTGTTTTGAACTATACTTTGCCGCAGGGAATAATATACCTGATTCTCACAGCCATTTTCGGATTCGGTTCAGCGTACATTTTTGCCAGAACCAAAAACATCACCGGTTCAATTCTTCTTCATGTTCTTTGGGAATGGCCAATTATTCTTTTTCGATGACTTGACCAAATAGGGTAGTTGGAAGTAGGATTGTATCTGCCTTGATAAAAAAATATTTGTTCGGACTTGGTGTTTTTGTCTTTGCCTTCGCCATTCTTTCCATTTCTATTTTGCAGTCCTCTTCGATCTCTTATTCCTTTGTTCAGGTAACTCCACTGCCTTCAGTGTTGGGGACTGAAGTGCCTGAGATAAATTACAATCTTCCTTTTCAGGGAACGGTTTTGCCTGATAACCCCCTCTGGGATCTCAAGGCATTGAGGGATAAGATTTGGTATTTTATTAGTCCATCACCGCTAAAAAAAGCCGAACTGGCACTACTTTTTTCCGATCAAAGACTTGCCGCAGCACAAACGCTTTTTGAAAAGAATAAACCCGACGTAGCCATATCGACACTGACAAAGGGAGAGAAGTATTTAGCAATTGCAACCAGCCAGGAAACACTTGCCAGGAGTAAAGGAATGGACACTACGGCATTCTTAAATCAATTGGTCGTGTCGGCGCTTAAGCATAGAGAAGTAATCGAAAGTTTGATACCTTTGGCTCCGGAGGAAGGAAAACCTGTTGTAATTAAAGCCGAGAATTATTCAAAAGATGCTTATAAAGCGGCGAGAGATGCACTTTACTCCAAGGGATTGCCCGTACCAATTGATCCGTTTGGTGGGGACTAATTGACATTAACGCTTCATTTTTTTATACCTTTTTTTTGGGTCAAAAAAATATCAATAAATAATTTCCGCAAAAACTACAGGAATTATCAAAACCCTCAGCCGTGAGCCATGCCTGAGTTGATATATTTTGATTAAAATCTTACCAGTTGACAGTCTAGGGGTAGTGTTTGAAAATCAGTCCAATCACTAATTGTAGAGTTTTTACTTTACATGTGTGAAAGAGTTTTCTGCCGTTTTTTTACTAATATGAAATGTCCATTTTGCGGGGCGGCAGACACGAGCGTTTTAGAAAGCAGAACCATTGAAGAAGGTGGCTCTATAAGACGGAGAAGGGAATGTGGAAAATGCGGTAAGCGTTTTACAACAACAGAAGAAGTAAAGAAAAGTTTTCTCTGGGTAATCAAAAAGGACGGCAGGCGCGAGGTTTTTGAAAAAGAAAAGATTAAAGCCGGTATCTTGAGAGCAATTGAAAAGCGGCCGGTTTCGCTGGATCTTGTCGATGATATAGTTGAGCAGGTAGAAAGAGAAATGCTACGAAGTGAGAAGCAGGAAATTCCAAGCCGGGTTATAGGAAACGCAGTACTTAAGAGATTAAAGAAAGTTGACAAAGTCGCCTGGTTGAGATTTGCTAGCGTGTATCTGGAATTTGAGGATTTAAGTGATTTTGAGAAATTAATTGAGAAATAAAAATAAAATGGAACTGCAAACCGTAAAAAAAACTACAAAAGCCAAAAAACAGAAATTTATCTATAAGAATGGTGAAACGAAAGTTTCTATTGAAAATCTGATTGCCCCTTCATATGAGGAAATTATGGCGGAAGTCCATAAAAAAATTGGTGAGAGACCTGAAATGGATTCCGCTCTTCAAAAAGGGAATTGGACCGAGCAGGCACTAAAAGTTTTGGGAGAAAGATACTTGGTTAAAAATGAGAAACTGGAACCAATCGAAACACCCGAACAAATGGTTTGGAGAGTTGCTTGGGAGATAGCCTCCGCCGAGGCAAGATGGGGAGTTAAGAAAAAAGAAGTGGAAGTACTTGCAAAAGAATTTTATAACCTTATGGCATCACGACAGTTTTTGCCTAATTCACCAACTCTTATGAACGCAGGAACAGGAAACGGGCTTCAGTATTCCGCCTGTTTTGTTTTGCCCGTAGAGGATTCAATGGAGGGAATATTTGATGCTCTTAAATACCAGGCGATAATTCATAAAACCGGGGGCGGAACAGGATTTTCTTTTAGCCGCCTTCGTCCTAACGGTTCGATTGTAAAGACTTCTTCGGGGACGGCTTCCGGACCTGTATCTTTTATGAGGATTTTTGATGCTGCCACAAACGAAGTTAAGCAGGGAGGAAAAAGAAGAGGGGCAAATATGGGGATACTTCGGGTGGACCACCCCGATATTTTGGAGTTTATTCATTGTAAGGAAGAGGGCGGAATAACCAATTTCAATATTTCTGTTGCCATCACCGATAAATTTATAGATGCTTACTATAAAGATGAGGATTATGAGCTGATCAACCCTAAGACAAAAGAAGTTGCCGGAACTCTTTCGGCCAGGCGTGTCTTTGACGAAATTGCGGACGGAGCTTGGAGAACCGGGGACCCTGGGTTGATTTTTGTGGATAGGATAAATGCCAGTACAGCAAATCCTGTTCCGGCTCTGGGACCGATAGAGTCAACTAACCCTTGCGGAGAACAACCTCTTTATCCGTATGATGCTTGCAACCTCGGCAGTATTTTTCTTACTTATTTTGTCAAAGAAGCCGGTGGAAAAAAAGAAGTTGATTGGTCGAAACTCAAAAAGGTAACCCATCAAGCCGTTCGTTTTTTGGATAATGTTATTGAAGTTAATCCATACCCACTGGATCAAATCCGGAAAACCGTTTTCAATAGCCGTCGAATCGGTTTGGGTGTAGGGGGTTGGGCCGATATGTTAATAAGTCTCGGCATTCCTTACGATAGCGACGAGGCAATGAAACTCGGAGAGAAAATTATGAAAGTAATTCAGGAAGAGGCGGTTGACGAATCCAGAATTTTGGCAAAAACCCGCGGACCGTTTCTTCTCTGGCCGGTTTCAATTTATAGGGAAGAGGTTCCCAGACGGAATTCAACCGTTACAACAATTGCGCCGACGGGGACGATCTCAATAATTGCCGGAGCAAGTAGTGGAATTGAACCACTTTTTGCAATTGCGTTTCAGCATATTGTTAAAGATAAACATTTGGATAGAAAACTTTCTTTTGTAAATCCGGAATTCGAAAAAGTGGCTAAAGAAAAAGGTTTTTGGTCAGAAGATCTAATGACCAGGGTTTCCGAGAAGGGAGTGATAAGAGACATAGAGGAGATTCCTGAAGATGTAAGGGCGGTTTTTGGTACAGCTCACGAAATTGATATTGACTGGCACGTAAGAACACAGTCTGTTTTTCAGAAATACACGGAGAATGCCGTAAGTAAAACAATAAATCTTAGACATGACGCAACAGTTGACGATGTCAAAAAAGCTTACCTTTTGGCTTGGGAAACAAACTGCAAAGGGATCACAATTTTTAGAGACGGCAGTAAAAATACCCAGGTTCTAAACCTTGGGGTGAGCGATAAAGCAAAAACTGAAAATGAAGCGCCGGTTCAAACGCAAGTGATTCAAGAAAGACCCCTTAAGGTTGAAGGCGCAACTTATAGAATTGTGACTCCTCTGGGAAGCGCGTTTATTACTGTCAATCAGGACCCCGCCGGAAATCCGTTTGAAGTTTTCATAACCATCGGTAAAGCCGGAAGCGAAGTCGCCGCTATGGCTGAGGCACTCGGAAGAATGATCTCCACAACACTTAGGTTTGGGAATCACTTGCCGCCGCGCGAGAGAGCTAGAGAGATTGTCGATCAGTTGAAAGGCATCGGCGGCGGTCGTTCGGTAGGATTTGGTCCGAATAAAGTCAGATCCCTTCCCGATGCGGTCGCAAAGGCACTTTCACTTCACTTTGGATTTGGAAATGGGGAAACCCAACACCAAGTTCCTCAACAAGTTGAAGCGGTTCCGGTAGAGCCAGAAATGGAAAAAGTTGGTGATATTTGTCCTTCCTGCGGCAGCCCAGCACTTGTTTATGAAGAGGGCTGTGCTAAATGCCATGCTTGTGGGCACTCGGAATGCTAAGCGGAGCTTTTCACCCGACGTGGTAAAATAGGCCGTGCCGATTTACACAAAAATAGGGGATAAAGGCGAGACCAGGGTTTTTGATCCAAAAACAAAAAAGCTGATTCCCATTTCCAAGACTTCAAAAAAAATTGATACGATAGGAACTATCGATGAGCTGAATTCACTCCTTGGGGTTATCGGGGGATTAACCAATATCCAATCGGACCTTTTTACTATTAACGCAATTCTGGCCGGAACTAAACTCCAGTTTTCAAAAGCCAAGACAAAAAAACTGGAAAAAGAAATTGATAAGCTTGAGGGAATTTTGCCGGTTCAAAAAAACTTTATTTATTATGGCGGCACTCCTAAGGCTACGTTTCTTTTTTTTGCCCGTTCGGTTGCCAGACGTGCGGAAAGGTCATTGGTGGAGTTGGCCAAAGAGGAAAAAATCCCCGAGGCAATCGCGGTTTACTTTAACCGTTTGTCCGACTACCTTTTTATAAAAGCCAGAGAGATAAACTTTACTTCCGGTATCTCAGAAAAGGCTTGGAGGAGATAGTTAACTGATATACAATGAATTTACTATGGCGGGTACACCAGAAATTCAAAGCGCTAAACCGGAAATTCAGGAGGTAAATAAAGAAGCGGAGTTTATAGTTCCCGAAACCCTTCAAAACTCCGGTGTACAGGTTGTCCAAAAAACTTTTAAAGCTCAGGTTAAAGACGGCAAGGGGCAGCCTCTTATCCAAACTCCGCCGACACAAGTTATCACAGTTCAGCCGCCTTACGACCAGACAACTTTGGTAAAACAGTCAAAGGCTTCAACTTCGTCATCGCTAACCTGGCTATCCGCGTTCTGGATTAGAATTATTAAAAAAGCTCTCCATTTTGGCTGGAAGATAGTAGGAAAGGATCAAAATGTTTCTTGAGAATATTAATTTTACAGGCATAATATTTGCGGCGGTTGGTATTGCCGTATTTGTTTTTTTGCTGGTTGCTGTGGGGTACGCCGTTTTTATTTATTTCAAAAATAGGGATAGGGAGGAAAATTCTATTGACTCGGTTCTTCTTCAAGTTGCGGTTCCTAGGAACAACGAAATCAAGATTGATGTTATGGAGCAGCTTTTTTCGTCAATTTACTCGATGAAAAAAGGAGGTTGGAAGCAAAAGTTTTCGGTCCAGCCTGCCATTTCTTTTGAAATTGTGGCACGTTTAGAAGATATTCGTTTTTATGTCTGGGCGCCGAAAAAACTTAAGGATCTTATCGAGAAACAAATAAATGGAGCTTACCCCGATGCCGATATTATTGAGGTTGATGAATACAATCTATTTACCAAAAATGGGCATGTCGCTTACAAGTCATATCAACTTGGCAAAAGTAATTTTTATCCTCTTAAGACTTTTAAGGACCTTCCGACCGACCCAATGCTTGGAATTACTTCCGCTCTTGCCAAAATGGGACCCGATGAGGGGGCTGCGATTCAGATATTGATTTCGCCGGCGGAAAGTACGTGGCAAAAAGAGGGAAGTCATTTTATAAGTGAAACAAAAAAACAGGAAAGCGATCCGGAAAAGGCGAAGTTTTCCACACCTGCAAAAACTTTGGAGGCGGTAGAAAATAAAGTTGCCAAGCTGGGTTTTGAGACTTCCATTCGTGTTGTTGCGGTTTCGACGGATGACGCTTCCGCGAAAAATCACATATCCAATATAGGAGGCGCATTGGCACAGTTTGCGGGGGACCTTAATAGCCTTAAAAGCCGAAAAATTTACAGGAAGGGAGCGTTTATGGAAGATTTTCTTTACAGGTATCAACCGATGTTCAATCTATTCGGTAACCACCGTTCCATTCTTAACTCGGAAGAGCTGGCTACAGTTTTTCACTTCCCGAATAAACAAATTACAACACCTCACATCTTTTGGCTGAATTCCAAAACCGCCCCGGCACCTTCGCAAATACCGACTGAAGGGCTTTACCTGGGAGTGAGCGCTTACAGGGGAATCAAGAGACAGGTTTATATCGGCAACGAGGACAGGATGAGGCATATTTACGTAATTGGAAAAACCGGAACCGGAAAGTCCGAACTTCTCAAAGACATGATTCTTCAGGATATAAGAGCTGGAAAGGGACTTTGTTTTATGGACCCACACGGAGATGCGCTCCAAGACATAATGAAGCTTATTCCTCCTGAGAGGGCCGAAGATGTCATTTACTTTAACCCCAGCGATACCGAGCGGCCAATGGGTCTTAATCTTCTGGAGGCAAAGACAGAAGATGAAAAGCATTTTGCGGCAACCGCAGTAATCAACATGATGTACAAACTTTTCGACCCTTATAAAACTGGAATTGTGGGACCAAGGTTTGAGCACGGCGTCAGGAATGCAATGCTTACTGCAATGGCCGAGCCGGGTAATACTTTCGTTGAGGTTATGAGAATTATGACGGATGCCAAGTTTGTTCAAGAACTTCTTCCCAAAGTAACTGACCCAATGGTCAGGCGCTACTGGACCGACCAAATTGCCCAGACAGCAGACTTCCACAAGTCCGAGGTTTTGGATTATACGGTTTCCAAGTTTGGCCGCTTTGTCACAAACAGGGTAATAAGAAATATTGTTGGACAATCGGTTTCGTCGTTTAATTTCAGGGACATAATGGATAATGGAAAAATCTTACTTATTAATTTGGCGAAAGGAGAACTCGGTGAGGAAAACAGCAATTTCTTAGGTTTAATTCTTGTTCCGAGAATTCTTATGGCGGCAATGAGCAGGGCGGATGTTCCTGAATCCCAGAGACGGGATTTTTATTTGTATGTTGACGAGTTCCAAAATTTTGCTACCCCCGACTTTGCCGTGATTCTATCTGAGGCAAGAAAGTATAGACTCGGACTTTGTGTCGCCAATCAGTTTATTGGACAAGTTGAAGAAGAGGTTAAAAATGCAGTTTTTGGCAATGTCGGAACAATTATTTCCTTCCGTGTAGGAGTAACCGATGCCAATTATCTTCAGCACGAATTCACACCCACTTTTGCGGAGGATGATCTTCTCAATGTCGAAAGATATCACGCCTATGTCAAAACGACGGTAAACAACGAACCGGTTCCTCCTTTCTCGCTCGATTTAACCAAGGACATAACTAAGATCAAAGCTGCCCAAAGCGATAGGGTTGCCGAAATTATCACCGAAATGAGCAGACTCAAATATGGACGTGACGTAAAACTTGTTGAAGCGGAGATGGAAAGAAGGGCAAGGCTGTGATATTCTTCTAACATATGAACGTAGGGGTAATCGGTTACGGATATGTCGGTAGGGCAACGGGGGAGGGATTTGCAACCAACTCCGGGAATAAAATCTTCTGGTACGATAAATTTAAGGAAAGTCAAAATACACTTTCTGAGGTTTTGGAAAAAAGCGACTTTATTTTCGTTTGTGTTCCAACTCCTATTTTTGCCGATTACTCAGGTATGGATATGAGTATAGTTGAAGGTGTGATTGATGAGGTCGCGCCTAAGATATCGGGGACCGATAAAATCTTGATTATTAAATCAACCTCACTTCCTGGAACAACCAGGAAAATGGCCGAAAAATATCCTGAGGTAAATTTTGTGATGAACCCTGAGTTTCTGACTCAAAAAAACGCCAACACCGATTTTCTAAAACCTTTTAGAACGGTAATCGGGTCGGAAAGCCGTGATGTAGGGGACAGGGTGGTTAAACTTTATTCGACAATATTACCTGAAAATCAGAAATATTTTATTACGGATACTACAAGCGCCGAGCTTGCCAAATACATGAGTAATCTAATCTTAGCCTCAAAAGTTCTTTTGGGAAACGAATTTTACGATCTTGCCCAAAAAGTTGGGGCAAATTATTTGGATGTTAGTTCAATTGTCGAGGCGGATCCGAGAGTAGGGACTTTTCTTGGAGTCCCCGGCTGGGATGGTGACAGAGGTTTTGGACAGGCTTGTTTTCCTAAAGATATGGTAGGAATATTGGGTTTTGCGAAAAAAATTGGGGTTGACATGTCCGCACTAGACGCCGTTTGGAAGAAAAACCTCAAAATCAGAAAACACAGAGATTGGGAAGATTTACCCCAGGCCTTCAAGAAAAAGTAACTTCTTTGTGGGTGCGCATGGATTCGGACCATGGACATCTACTTTATAAGAGTAGCGCTCTACCGCTGAGCTACGCACCCTGAAAGCTCATACGTATTATAGCAAAGAAGTATTCTTACAGCTCTACGAGGGTTTGCTTTTTGCCGGGTTCGGTTATTTGGGCAAGTTCCAAGTACCTTTCGGTTGTGGAAAGGCGCTTGTGACCCGTAACCTGGGAAAGTAGCACGATATCGACTCCGGCCTTAAGGTTTTCAACAATAAAGGTGGTTCTCAAGTCGTTTACTGAATAGTTTGGAAGCTCAGCCTTTTGAATATACCTGGCGATTGAGGCCCTGATATTTCTGACAGCCAAAGGCTTTCCGTTTTTGCTTATAAAGACATGGAGAGATTCCGGTTTGGGTCTAATTGCTATATAAGCATTTAAAACCTCCGTGGCGGGTTTATTAATAGGAATATTTCTTTCCGGTTGCGTGGCGTAAGCTTCAACTTTGATTGAGTCCTTGCCAACATTTGCAATTTTAAGGCCGGCAACCTCGGAAATTCTAAGGCCGGTCTGCAAGATAAGTTCAATTATGGCTGCAATTCTGGTATCGTTTCTGACAACGTCCCTCAAAGCTCTGTATTCAAGCTGGGTAAGGAACTTGGGGAGAATGTTTTCAATCTTAGGATGAGCAACAGATGCCGAAACATCCGAGGTGACCACGTTTTCAGAGATCATCCATCTGAAGAAGGTTTTGACGGCATTTAGCTTTCTGCTAACCGATTTGGGGGTATATTTGTCAGCCAATAAGGTATCGCGGAAGCTGTCAAGATCGTCCGGGCGAACCTGTTCAGGTAGAACTTTTTGCCTCTTGATAAGAAAATCCACTAACTGCTCAAGGTCGCTTCTGTATGCGAGAATAGTCGCAGGAGAGCGCCCTTTTGACTTAAGGGATTCTATAAACTTAGGGAGCAGGTTTTTAACGGGTTCTTGTGTCATACTATTAACTAGGTCATTATTATAGCCCAAATTCACCGTATGTCAACATATTACAGGATGATATGAGAAGAATAGCGGAAAACCTCAAAATTAAGGCTAAAAAGCTCTTTGGGCTGGCTGTGTGGGTGCTGGCTGTACTTCTTCTAATATCGACGGTAAAAAACATAACTAAAGTAGCGAGCGTCCGGAGCGCTGTTGAGGCTGAGAAGGAAAAAGTGGCAAAAATGGAAGCGGATAATCAAAAACTTCAGGCTCAGATTGCACAGACTCAGGGCTCGGAATTTATTGAAAAACAGATTCGGGATGAGCTTGGGCTTGCCAAGCCCGGGGAGGCGATTGTGGTGTTGCCGGATGAGGCTACACTCAGGCAACTTGCACCCCAAACGCCCGTTGAGGAGGAGTCCCTGCCTGATCCTAACTGGGTAAAGTGGGAGAAGTTATTCTTTTAAATCTTGTTGCGGGGCTGGGAGTTGAACCCAGCCTGCGAGATTATGAGCCTCACGTGCAGCCGTACACTACCCCGCATATATACTAACGAGAGCAATTATAGCATAAAAATGTTAAAATACGCTTGAGCCAAGGTAGCTCAGTCGGTAAGAGCGCGGCATTCATAACGCCGAGGTCGAGAGTCCGATTCTCTCCCTTGGCACTAAGCAAATATATGGATAAAAAACGGGTATTTTCCGGTACAAGAGCCACAGGCAAACTGCACTTGGGTAATTATCTGGGTGCGGTCAAGGGTTATTTGGCTTTGGCTAATGATCCTGCCTATGAAACCATCTTTATGGTTATGGATTTGCATGCCGTAACCACCCCATACGATAAAGAAAAGCTCGCAGATAACACCAGGAACGTAATAATGGATTATCTCGCCTGCGGAATTGATCCGGCTAAATCAATCATTACTGCTCAATCGTTAGTACCGGAACATGCATATTTGGCGGACCTTCTCTCCACGGAGATATCGGTTGCCAGGATGCAGCACTTACCTACATTTAAGGAAAAGGTGGCCCAACACCCAAATAATGTGACCATGGCGCTTCTTAACTACCCTGTTTTGATGGCTGCGGACATCTTGCTTTATAAAGCCTCCTTAGTTCCTGTCGGAATCGACCAGGAGCCGCACTTGGAAGTGGCCCGCGAAATTGCAAGGAAGATGAACGAGAAGTATGGGACTGATTTTCCAGAGCCTAAAAGATTTGCAACAAAGGGCGAATATGTGCCTTCTCTAACGGGGGAGGGAAAGATGAGTAAGTCTGTTGAAGGAAGTTATATTAATTTAACGGATAGTCTTGATGAAATAAAAAAGAAACTTTCGGGAGCTCCAACTGACTCTGGAAAGGGTGATAAGGTTCCGAAAAAAGGAGGAGTGGCCAACCTTTTGCAATTCGTCGGGCTTTTTGAGGGAGAGGAAAAAAGAAAGAAATACGAGAAAGATTATCTGGGTGGAGGAATCAGATACGGCGAGTTGAAGGCGGAGTTGGCGGAAGCAATTTATAAGGAACTCGAACCGATTCAAAAGCAGAGGAAAGTTTACGAAAATGATCCTTTATTGGTGGACAGGATTATAAAAGAAGGTGCCAAAAAAGCAGAAAAAATTGCCTCAGCAACTTTGCAGGAAGTGAAAGATAAAATGGGCTTCATATAAAATGGACGCGATAAATTTCGATGAGTTCTCAAAAGTAGATATAAGAATAGGTACCGTCATTGAAGCGGAAGTGCCTGAGTGGAGTCATTGGGTTATCCGAATGGAAGTTGACCTAGGCCCCGAAATCGGAAAAAAGAAAGCCTTTTCCGGCATCAAAAAATTTTTTGAGCCGAAAGATCTTGTTGGGAAGCAGTTTCCGTTTGTTGTTAATCTTGAGCCGAAAAAGATTGGTCCTGAGCACGAACTATCCGAAGTAATGATGATTATGGCAGTTCCAGCCGAAGACGAAGAAACTCCAACAGTTCTTTTTAGACTCCTCAAAAAGGTTCCAGATGGGACAAAAGTGAGATGATAGTGTAAAATTGACGCCGTATGTATCCTACCAATATGTTTAATCAAGATTCGGAAAAGAAACCCGCGAAAGGCAAGAACGGGCTTCAGTTTAAGATGAAAATCAATCTTTGGACGATTGTAATCGCAATCCTGATTATCTTTTTTGTAATTCCGGGAATAATCGCCGCCGTTCAAAGCGGCGTTACCTCCACGAAAGAGAATATTTCTCAGGTATTAACCGATATCAAATCAGGCAAGGTGAGTAAGATTTCTGTTGATGGCGCCGATTTGACAATAACTTATAAAGACGGAAGCACAAAAACTTCCACAAAAGAAGATGCAGAAAACTTTTCCGACCTCCTCAAAAATTCGGGAATTGATCCCGCAACTGTAAATTATGAAGTTGTTGACCAATCTTTTGCTAAAGTGGCGGGGGATATTGCAGGGGTTGTATTGCCCCTCATTTTAATTGGTGTATTTTTCTACTTTATAATGAGGGCTCAAAACAAGGGAGCCCAGGATATCTTCTCTTTCGGAAGAAGCAAGGCCAAACTCTTTGCCAAAGGGAGGCAAAACGTAACTTTTGCCGATGTCGCCGGAGTTGATGAGGCTAAAAAGGAACTTGAAGAACTTGTCGACTTTCTGAAAAACCCGGCAAAATATAGAAAAATCGGAGCCAGAACCCCAAAAGGTGCGCTTCTTGTCGGTCCTTCCGGAGTTGGTAAAACACTTTTGGCAAAGGCTGTCGCCGGTGAAGCCGGTGTGCCGTTTTTCAGCATGGCGGGAAGTGAATTTATGGAGATGCTTGTTGGAGTTGGAGCCAGCCGTGCAAGGGATTTATTTAGCCAGGCAAAAGCTGCAGCACCTTCAATTATTTTTATAGATGAAATTGATGCGATTGGTAGACAAAGGGGGAGAGGAATGATGGGTGGGCATGATGAGCGTGAGCAAACACTAAACCAGATATTGGTTGAAATGGACGGATTTACTCCAAACGATAATGTCATTGTTATTGCTGCAACCAACCGTGGAGATCTTTTGGATCCGGCACTTCTCCGGCCGGGAAGATTCGACAGAAGAATTGTTCTGGATATGCCTGACAAAGAGGGAAGATTAGCAATTCTTAGAATTCATGCCAAGGGTAAAAAATTTGCCAGGGGAATTGATTGGGGAAGGGTTGCCGATAGGACAGTAGGTTTTTCTGGAGCGGATCTTGAAAACATGCTTAACGAGGCTGCAATAGGGGCTGCCAGAAACAATAAAGACGAGATTTCGATGGCTGAGCTGGAAGAGTCGGCAACTAAAGTTAAGCTTGGGCCCGCAAAAAAGAGGCTCCAAAGTGATGAGGACAAGAAGCTTACCGCTTACCATGAAGCCGGGCATGCAATCGTCACACACTTCTTAAAAAATACTGATCCGGTGCAAAGAATCTCTATCGTTGCCCGCGGAATGAGCTTGGGCCACACTTTAATTCCTCCAACTGGTGATAGAACTCATGAGACAAAATCACGTCTTCTTGAGCAGATTACGGCCATGCTCGGAGGCCGTGCCGCCGAGGGTGTTGTCTTTGATGAACTCACGAGCGGGGCAGCGAACGATATTGCCCAGGCCACAAAGATTGCCAAGGCGATGGTCGTGGAGTTTGGGATGAGTGATCTTGGACCAATCAACCTTGGGCCGGATATGGGAATGGGAGATTTTGGACAGTTGGAATGGTATGAACAAGCCCAGAACTCGCCGGCGTTTATGGAAAAGATTGATGCCGAAACTAAGCGGATTCTGGATGCGGGATATAAGGCTGCGGTAAAAATCATTAAGGAGAAAAGGAAGCTTCTTGATAAAGTTTCTGATACTTTGATTAAGAGAGAAACTTTGGATGGTGACGACTTCGAAAAGATTGTTGGTAAAAAACCCCGGCAAGATTGAACTTCTGATACAATACATTTGTGGGAAAACTAGTTCTGATTGACGGAAATGCGATTCTTCACCGGGCTTTCCATGCCATGCCACCGCTCACTACAAGCTCTGGGGAGCCAATCAATGCCGTTTACGGGCTTATCTCGATGTTTCTTCGGGTAGTCCAGGATCTTAAGCCTGATGCAATTGCAGTAGCATTTGATGAGAAGGCCGAAACTTTTCGTCAAAAAGAGTTTAAGAGTTATCAGGCGCAACGCCCGCCCTTAGCTGATGAACTTTCTTCTCAGTTTGGAAAAGCGCGGGAGTTTTTCGAAGCGGCAAGAGTTCCTGTTTATTCAAAGCCTGGGTACGAGGCGGATGATGTAATAGGAACCATTGCCGAGAAAGCAAAAGAAGATGTAGTGGTGGTGACGGGGGACAGGGATATCCTTCAACTTATTGATAAGAAGATTAAACTCTACATGCCTGTTGTGGGACTAACTAACGCCAAACTTTACGATTCTGAAGCCGCAAGAGAGAGGATGGGAGTTCCGCCGAACCAGATTCCGGATTATAAAGCGCTGGTTGGAGACCCCTCTGATAATTATCCGGGGGTTGCGGGAATTGGACCGGTAACGGCGGAAAAACTTCTCGAGAAGTATAAAAGCATTGATAATATTTATGCTCATTTGCAGGATATAGAGCCGAAAACAAGGCAGAAATTGGAGATTAAAAAGGAAGACGCAAAACTCTTCCTTAAACTTGCAACCATAATTAGAGATGTTCCGATAGACATTAATTATGAGGACATGGAAAAGTGGAAAATTGACAATCCGAAGGTCTTGGAGCTTTTTGAAAAATTCGGTTTTAAGACTTTGACGGAACGGATTAAAAAAGTCGGAAAAGAAATTGATGAGGAAAAACAAGGAGCACTTTTTTAAATGCGGATAGCACTGGTCCATGACTATATAAAAGAATTTGGGGGAGCGGAAAGAGTTCTTAAAACTCTTAGTGAAATGTTTCCCGATGCTCCGATTTACACTGCTTTTAGAGTTAAAGGTTCTACTGCCGATAGAGAGTTTAAAAATAGAAAAATAATTGAGAGTAAATTTGCCCCTATTCTTAAAGTTGGAAATCTTTATTCACCTCTGAGGTTTTTAATCCCTGCGATTTGGGGAAGTTTTGATTTATCCGAATATGATTTGGTTATAACTTCATCAAGTTGGTATATTACGAGGGGATTTAAAGTCGGCAAAAATACCAAGGTCATTTGTTATTGTCATACCCCTCCAAGATGGCTTTATGGTTATGAGACTTCGGTTGGTTTTACAAAATATTGGCCGGTAAAAATTTATTCGGCAATTGTCGGCCACTTTATGATGATGTACGATTTTGAAACTGCACAGAAAGTTGATTACTTCATCGCAAATTCTAAAAACGTCCAAGCAAGGATAGAGAAGTTTTATAGGCGGGATTCAAAGGTTATTTATCCCCCGGTCGAAGTGACGGAAATCGAAAAGGTAACGAGGAATTTAGAAAAAGAAAATTATTTTTTAATCGTTTCAAGGTTGGTTGGAGCAAAGGGGTTGGAGGAAGCATCGGTTCTTGCCAAGAAGCTTAATTTTGAACTTAGAATTATCGGAGAATCTCACGGATTTTCGGAAGTGGAAAGGCATTTAAAGAACCTTTCCGGTGGGAACGTAAAACTTTTGGGAAGGCTGAAGGACCCTGAGCTTTACCGGATTTTGGGGAAAGCCAAAGGACTTATTGCATTGGCGAAAGATGAGGATTTTGGGATTACGGTGGTTGAGGCGCAAGCGGCAGGAACTCCCGTTATTGCCTTTAATGGAGGAGGATTTAAAGAATCCGTTATTGATGGGGCTACCGGCATTTTGATTGATGAAATTTCCGAAAAATCATTAGGCGAAGCGGTCCAAAAGATCGAAAAGACGAAGTGGAATAAGAAAGCTTTGGTTAAAAATGTCGGGAGATTTTCCAAGGAAAGATTCAAGAAAGAAATGCTGGAATTTATTACAAAATATGCCTGAATTACCTGAAGTCGAAGCAATAAAATTACAACTGGGAAAGTTTATGAAAGGACATAAAATTGTGTCCGTTGAAGTTAGAAATAGAAAAACTTTTCAGGGAGACGAGAAAAAAATTATCGGAGGGAAAGTTACCGGTACCAGGCGGTTTGGAAAAGTTTCCGTAATGGACCTTGATAACGGATATTCGATTTTGACTCACGTAAAGCTCACCGGACAATATATTTATAGGGGACCGAATTTGCCAAAACCGGGACAATTATCATCAAAAGTTATCGGCGGAATTCCGGGACCGCACACGATGGTAATTTTCAATCTGGATAGGAGAGGCGAGCTCTACTATAACGACGTCAGGAGATTTGGATGGATTAGGGTTGAGAAAACCGAAGACGTGGTAAAAGAAAAGTTTATCGTAAAACTGGGACCGGAACCTCCCGTTACAAAAAGCTTTACTGGAAAAGAGCTAACTCCGGATCTTTTCGCCGAAATTCTTTCCAAATCGGTTAGGCCGATAAAAATAGTTTTAATGGATCAAACCAAGATTGGGGGAGTGGGAAATATTTATGCTAACGATGCTTTGTGGCTTGCTAGGATTGATCCCAAATCTCCTGCAAAAGATTTAGACGGGAAATCGGCCCGAAAACTTTATGATGCAATCCTTTCCGTACTTAAAGAGGGGATAAAGTATGGCGGTGCAAGTGAGTTGGCATTTGTTACTCCCGACGGAACTGAAGGGGATTATCAAAAACATACGCTAGCTTACGGTCATGAAGGCGAGGTTTGCGAACGTTGTCATAAAGCGACTTTCAAAAAATTCTTTCTTGGCGGTAGAGGCACATACTATTGCCCTGTTTGTCAGGTATAATAACTAATTGATATGGTTCAAAGTGCAGCAATATTTAGACTCCTGTTCACATATAGTTATTTAATTCTTTTTCCTTTAGTCGTTATCGAAGGGCCTATTGTTACGATTATCGCCGGTTTTTTAGTTTCCCTTGGTTTCATGGATTTTATTCCTACTTATTTGACAGTTATATCGGGTGATTTGGTAGGAGACTTCTTATACTATTCTGCAGGACGCTGGTGGCTGAATAAAACTTACAAAGGGGTTTTGAGATTCTTCAACGTAAATATCAATTTTGTTCATAAACTTGAAAACGCGTTAAGAAAAAATAAAGGTCCCTTTCTTTTTTTTGGTAAGCTTTCTCACGCCATCGGAGGAATTATTCTTTTTGCCGCCGGTTCGGTCGGTATTCCTGTGGGAGATTTTCTTTGGTTCAATTTTCTGGCAACACTTCCCAAATCTTTGATTCTTATCCTTGTCGGATACTATTTCGGTAGCACTGTAAGTAATTTCAAGAGATATGTCGATATTACGGCTTTGGGACTTTTTGTTTTTACACTGGTACTCATCGGAATATATTTTGCGGTTACTTATTTCTCCAATAAATATTTGAGTAAACTTGAAAAATAATTTAGTTTTTTGTGGGGATTTCTCTGATTGCAGGTGCCGCTCCGATTACTTTCTTTTTTGCAATCCGATTTAGCGTATATCCGAAGAGTCTATACCAGAGGTTGTAAAGAAGAATATTTTTCCAAACGTTTCTGGTTTTTCTGGCGGAGGTGAAGCATTTTACTTTCGGATCGATAATTACTTTACCTATATCCAGAAATTTCTGAAGTAAATATTGCTGATCCCCCATTTCTATCAGATATGGAGGATACCCGCCGATGATGTTGAGAGATTGCCGTTTGAATGCAAAATTTGCCGCGTAGACAATAGGAAATCTTTTGGTGTATTTTTGTAAAAATAGATTTATTTCCTGGCCTAGGCCGATTACCATATCAAAAAAGGGCGTTGCATTGGAATAATAAATCCAGCCTACCAGAGCAACTAATTCCGGATTTTTGTCAAAATCAGACTTAATGTATTTCAGCCAATTTGGAGGATAAGTCGTGTCCGCATCTGCGGAAACGATTATTTCACCTTTAGCCAATTTAACTCCTGAAGTTCTTGCTAAAATCACCGATTTATTTCTTTCTTTAATTACCCGGACGGGATAGGTTTTTGCTATTTTTGATGTGGCGTCTGTCGAGGCGTTGTCGACAACGATAACCTCAAAAAATTTTTTGTCTAATGATTGAAGTGAAATGGAATCAAGACATCTGCCGATCGAAGATTGTTCATTGTGGGCGGGGATGATGACAGAAATCAATAAATTTTTCTGCATAACTAGATATTGTATTTGATTATTGTACAATTGGCTAACTATGATTGGGAAAGTCTCTTTGAAGGATTTTAGGAGCTTTACTTCGAAGGCCATTGAATTTTCGGAAAAAATTACTTTAATCACCGGACCTAACGCTTCCGGGAAGACCAATATTCTCGAATCGCTCTTTTTGCTTTCCACAGGCAGAAGTTTCAAAGCCAGGGTAGAAGAAGAAATGGTTAATTATAAAAAGGATATTTCAAGGGTTAAGGGGGTCCTGCCGGGACTGACGGGTCCTGTCGGGAGCTCGTCGGGTCATCCGTCACTCGAAGTTATTTTAACTCGGGGGATGATTGATATTGGGGCGGATAGACCGGAAAAAGTTGCGCGGAAGAAACTTTTGGTAAACGGAGTTCCAAAACGTCTGGTTGATTTTGCGGGAAACTTTAAGGTAGTTCTTTTTGGTCCATGGGATCTTGATTTGGTTACCGAATCTCCGTCATTAAGAAGAAGGTTTTTGGATACGGTATTGTCCCAAGTTGATAGGGAATATCGGAGGAGTATTCTTTCCTACGAAAAGGGCGTAAGACAAAGAAACAGACTTCTATTCCGGATCCGGGAGGAAGGACTTTCGCGTTCACAGCTTCTTTTTTGGAATCAGTTATTGATTAAGAACGGAAATTACATAACCGAAAAAAGGGAGGAGTTAATTGATTTTATAAACGGATCTGGATTTCAGATTAACGGCTCAAAACTTAAGTTGATTTATGACAAGAGTATTATTTCGGACGGCAGGCTTGAACAGTATAAAGAGGAAGAAGTTGCAGCGGCAACGACCCTTGTGGGGCCTCACCGGGACGATTTTATTTTCGAAGAAGGTATACGAGATTTGGCGAGCTACGGAAGTAGGGGGGAGCAAAGAATGGGCGTTTTGTGGCTAAAAATGGCGGAATTGTCGTTTATCGAGGAAAGAACAGGCGAGCGTCCAACTCTTCTTCTTGATGATATTTTTTCGGAATTGGATCCGGAACATCGGGACAGCGTAATAGGGATAACAAAAAATCAGCAAACAATTATTACGACAGCCGACCCGCGCTTTGTAGGTGAATTGAAAAAAGTGGAAAAAGTTGAGTTAATGAAATAAAATTAATATATGGCAGAACATCACAGGCATTCTCCGGCTCCTAAAGAACAGATGTCGATGGATGAATATTTGGAACAACAGCGCGGGGGTCAAACGCCGGCAGGCCAGGGTGAGAAAAAGACTGTTACATTAGCCTCGGATACTGTTTCTGTCGGTGGTTTAGTACCGGTGGAGAAAAAAGAGGAGAAAGAGGCTAAAACAGAAAGCGATTTTCAGAGCAATATTGACAGAAGAAGGCAGAGAGATGATGAGTTTCTGAGAAACGGATCGGGTTCCACTTAATCTCCTTGTTTTTTCCGCAAAAAATGCGTTAATATAGGCTTGTATGTATTCTCCAAAATACGTTATTTCAAATAGGGTCTTGAAGAATGTCGGCTCGATCGAAGCCAGTAAAGAAGTTATTGAAAATGCTCCTTTGGTTCCTTCATTTGCCAAACAGTTTGCATCAGATGCCCAAGTCCGTACTATTCATCACGGAACCCACATTGAAGGAAACGACTTAACTCTATATCAAACCAAAAAGATTTTGGAGGGACAGGAAGTTTATGCCAGGGCCCGTGATATCCAAGAAGTAGTTAATTACAGAAATGTTATGCAGCTACTGGATGAGCTTGCTGTTAAAAGGGGAGGCTATGATGCCAACATGCTTAGGGATATTCATAGGGCTACGGTTGACAGGATTGTTGTGCCGGAAAAAGTTGGAGTTTTCCGGACCACGGAAGTTGTGGTTAAGGAAGAGGGAACCGGAAAAGTTATTTTTCAACCGCCTCCTTCCCACGAAGTTCCATATCTTTTGGAAGATTTTTTTGAATGGCTGAATGACGCCTCGGCGCGCGAAATACATCCTATTCTTAGAGCCGGAATAGCACACTATATTTTGGTTGCGATTCACCCCTTTGTCGAAGGAAATGGCCGGACCGTCAGGGCTTTTGCCTCCCTTATTTTGATGCGCGAAGGATATGACATCAAAAAATTCTTTTCTCTTGAGGAGCATTTTGATGAAGATCCTGCCGCTTATTATGAAGCTCTAGGGGAGGTTGACCGGCAGTCCCCGAATATAGGCTCTAGGGAACTTACTCCGTGGCTCGAATATTTTACCGGAGTTGTTGCAATTGAGCTGACCAAAATAAAGGATAAAGTCAGAAAGCTTTCGGTCGACTCCCGGCTTAAGGTTAAGTTTGGTGAGCAGGTGGCACTAACCGAGAGGCAAATGCGTTTGATAGAGTATATTTCGGATCAGGGCTCGGGTAGTATGGGAGAACTTTCTAAAGTCTTGCCTATGGTTTCCGAAGATACGATTTTGAGGGAAATCAGAGATCTTATGGAAAAAGGAATTCTTAAAAAGACTGGGACAACTAAAGCTTCAAAGTATGTAATTGCGGGTAAATAGTACTTCACTTTTATTGTCGGGTGTATAATCGGCTCAGCGTTTAGACAACCTACCTGAAAGGAGACCTGCATGACTGTTTTTTTGGCTGTATTAGGGGTAGTTCTAATTGCTGGGGGAGGGGTGCTGTCGGGATTAGCCAAGAAGCCGCGGTTGGCGGCGGGGGATAGGGTATGCCTGGAGTCCATCAAGGCTTTCCTCTTTGTTTCGGGAGGAGTGGCACTTGGAGCTGCTGCAGCCCTTTTTTTGCTAGGGAAATAGCAGTCTCGGACAATACAGGTATTGCCTATGGCAAAGTAAGACGGGTGGGGCAGATGTCTCGGAAAAATAATATATAAACCCGAGACATACTTTAACCCCACCCAGAAATTTTAGATATATAATAGGGTATGCAATTTAAGGATTTGGCAGTATATCTGGAAAGGCTTGAAAAGACTTCTTCACGGCTTGAAATTACAAGAATTTTGACCGAGCTTTATAAGGCTTCAAGTACCTCCGAAGTTGACAAAGTTACATATTTATCACTTGGCATTTTGGCACCGAATTATGAGGGAGTGATCCTTAATCTGGCGGAACGGATGATGATCAGGGTTTTGGCAAAGGCATATGGTTTAACCGAGGAAAAAGTTGAATCCGAATATAAAAAATCGGGGGATGTTGGTGATACCGCCCAAAAATTGGCCGGCGGAAGAGGAAGCAACAAATCCGTTACGGATGTATATGAAAAATTATTGGAAATTGCCGCGGATAATGGGGAAGGATCGCAGGAACGCAAAATTGAAAAGACGGCAGAACTTCTTAAAAGTCTTGACCCTCTTTCGGTTCGTTTTGTTTCCAGGATTCCCATAGGACGCCTTCGGCTCGGATTTTCTGAAAAGACTGTAATAGATGCCCTCTCGTCAGTAGGTCATTTTTCTTCCAAAGAGATAGAAGATGCTTATAACATCAGACCCGATATTGGTTATATTGCGAGGCTGGTTAAGGAGGGAAACCTTAAAAGTGCCAAACCGGAAGTCGGAGTTCCTGTAGTTCCGATGCTTGCCCAGCGTCTTAACTCGGTAACGGAGATGATCAAAAAGATGGGTGAGGTCTCGGTTGAACCAAAGTTTGACGGGCTCAGAATTTTTATTCACTATCGTAAAAAAGGTGATTTTATCAAAATCTTTACCAGAAATATGAATGCAATTCCTTTGGAAACTTTTCCTGAACTTAAAGAAGTCGGCAAGTTTATTAAGGTTCAGGAAGTGATTTTGGATTCCGAAGCAATTGGGGTTGACCCCAAACGCGAAATGTTTTTGGATTTCCAAAAAACAATTCAGAGAAGAAGAAAGCACGAGATAGCCAAAAATGCATCGGAAATTCCGCTCCAATTCCAGGTTTTTGATATTCTTCTGGTCGATGGCCGCAGCATGATTAACGAGCCATATATTAAAAGGAGGGAAGAGCTTAAAAAGGCAGTTATAAGCGGCAGTATTTTACGGGTTGATGAAAATACTGTTACGTCCGATCCTGGAGTGATTAAATCGATGCACCAGAAATATTTGAAAATGGGACTTGAAGGTGTGGTTGTTAAAAAGGCAAATGGATTTTATGTTTCGGGCAGGGCCGGATGGAACTGGGTCAAGATGAAGGAAGAAGAGGGGAGGCAAGGGAGACTTTCCGATACTGTCGACTGTGTAGTCATGGGTTACACCAGGGGACTAGGGAAGAGAGTAGGGTTTGGAGTAGGGCAGTTTCTGGCGGGGATTAAGGACGGAGACGTTTTTAAGACGGTTACAAAAGTCGGGACAGGTTTAACGGATGAGCAATTTAGGGAACTCAAGACACGTTTAACAAAGATTCAGGTAGGCCAAAAGCCAAAAGAATATGAAGTTAATAAAGATCTGTTTCCTGATTTCTGGGTTGAACCGGAAGTGGTAGTCGAGCTTGCAGCCGATGAGATTACGATTAGTCCAAAACACACGGCCGGTTATGCCTTAAGATTTCCCCGATTAATCCGCTTTCGTGATGACAAGAGTGCTGAGGATGCAACTACGGCTCGCGAGCTCAATCAGATTTTCAAGCTTCAGAAAAAATAATCAGTCCTTGACCAAAGTATTATTATTGTGAAAAGATGAAAGTGTAGAAAGAGGGTGATTATTTATGGCAGGAACAGGTCTTAAAAAAACAACCGCAGGAGCACTAGCTTACGTTTTAGGTCCCATAACCGGAATAATTTTTCTGTTGATTGAAAAAGATCCATTTGTCAGATTCCACGCAATGCAATCCACAGTGGTATTTGTGTTTTTATTTGTTTTGCAATGGATTTTGGGAATTACAATTATTCTTTTTCCTTTGGCAGCGCTCGTCGGCCTTGTCGCTTTTATACTTTGGCTTATACTTATCTACAAAGCTTGGCAAGGTGAGCAGTGGGAGGTACCGGTGCTCGGTAAGATTTCCAAAAATTTGCTCAAGAAAGCTTGAACTCTATGAGACTTTTGGTAGGGCTGGGCAACCCGGGGAGGCAGTATGTAAATACACGTCATAACGCCGGGTTTTTTGTGGCAGACAGTCTTTACAGCCGGAAAGTTCCTGCCGGTTTTGTAATTAAGAAATCAGATGTTTTCATGAACGAATCTGGTGTTTTTGTTAAAAAACTGGTTGATCAATATAAACTTGAACCTTCTAACTTATATATCGCCCATGACGACCTCGATATTCCACTTGGGGCGTATAAAATTCAGCTTGGTGTTGGGCCCAAAGTCCATAACGGGGTTAATTCAGTTGAGGAGGAACTCGGGACGAAAGATTTTTGGAGAGTCCGTATAGGAGTGGATAATCGAAAGCCGGATGACAGAACTTCCGGGGAGGAATATGTACTTCAAGATTTTACCGCTGAGGAGCGAAAAGCTCTGGACGGGGTTATCCAAGAAATATGCAAAAAGTTGGTGACATTATAAACGAATACAAACTAGACGATACGGACAAGTACGTCAGTAGGGAATTTCAGAAATATGCTTACGATCTGGCGGAAGAACTCGGGGATATGCAGCATAAATCCCTTTATATGAAGCTTGCTAAGGAAACCCCGCGGGGACTTCTTGATTCCGCTAGAAGCTTTGTCAAAGATGCTCAAAATGCCAGGAGTAAAGGACGTTTGTTTATGTGGAAACTAAAGCAATTAAAAGATGAGTCAAAAAATAAAAAGATTAAATAAGGAGTTCTTTAAAAGAGGCGCGAAAGAAGTCGCAAAAGATCTTCTTGGTAAAAAACTTGTCAGAATTCTTCCGAATAGACGTAGGAAAGAGGGGATAATAACCGAAACTGAAGCTTACGTTGGAATATTAGACAAAGCCAGCCATTCCTTTGGAGGAAGAAGGACTAAAAGGAATGAGGTAATGTACGGAGAAGCGGGGAGAGTTTATGTATATTTTACATACGGAATGCATTGGTTGCTGAACTTTGTGGTATCTAAAAAAGATAATCCCCAGGCGGTTTTAATTAGAAGTCTGGATATGGTAACAGGTCCTGCAAGGCTAACAAAATATTTGGGAATTGATAAAAGTTTCTATGGGGAGGATTTGACTAAAAGTGAAAGAATTTGGGTTGAAGCTACGGGGAATATTGTTAAAAAGGGCGATATTAAAAAACTGCCGAGAATTGGAGTAAACTATGCTGGAAGTTGGAAGGCTAAACTTTTAAGGTTTTTGTATGCAGAAAAAAAGTAATTTTTTTCAACAGGTTTACGATGAGGTCAAGAAAATTCCGGAAGGGAAGGTTATGACTTATGGTCAAGTCGCTTCAAGGCTCGGAACTCGGGATGCCAGGCGGGTTGGCCATGCCCTCCATGCGAATAAGGATAGAAGTTGTCCTTGTCACCGTGTAGTAAACAAAGAAGGTCGGGTTGCTCCTTCATACGCGTTCGGTGGCCACCACGAGCAAAGAAACAGGCTTATTGCCGAAGGAGTCAAGTTTTTGGACGAGATGCGGGTGGACCTTGATAAGTGCGGCTGCAAAGATTAATGCTAGAATAGATAAGTATTACTGCCATGCGCCGCGAACTTTTTATTCACCTTGCTTATTGGTTTTCTTTCTTTATTTTTATTTCATTGTTCCGGCATTTTTTATCACTATCCTATTGGCCATTTTGGGTGGGAGGTTTGGTTGGAGTATTTTTGCCGGATATAGATCACCTCATTTATATATTTTTCTTGAGTCCTCAAGAACTAACTTCACAGAGAATGAATTTTCTGCTTGGTAGAAAGGAGATTAAAAGATCGATTGAGCTTCTTTATGAAACGAGGAGTGAAAGAAGGGGACTAATTTTCCATACATTTTTTTTCCAGATAATTCTTCTTATCCTGACCTTTTGGCTTCTCAGTTCTTCGGCTTCGCTTTTTGGCAAAGGATTGGTGCTTTCATTTGCTCTTCATATAAGTATTGATCAGGTTACTGATCTGGTTGATACAAAAAGTTTGAGTAACTGGACAAAAATTTTTCCGATAAATCTTACCTACCCGATGGCGGAACTTTACACAATTAGCGGAATTATTCTTCTTAGTGTCATGGGATTTTTAATTTAAGCAAATCTTCAGAGTTATTTAAGATAATAAAAAAATTGGTACTTGGCAGAAATTATTTCTTGTCCTAGTATCACTCATATGAATTCAATGCTTGAAGCGGCTCTAACTCAAATTAAAGAAACTTCGACTATTTTGGAAGGGGATTATCCGGACAAAAAAAGATTTAAAAAGGCTATTGAGGCGGTTCTAACTCCCCAAAGGGTTGTAAAAGGAAAAGTTTCAATTAAGGTTGTAAGTGGTAAAAGAAAAATATTTCAGGCTTTCAGGATTGAACACAATGATGCACGCGGTCCTTTCAAGGGCGGAATAAGATTTCACCCGAATGTCAATGAAGATGAGGTGCGGGCGCTTTCGACTCTAATGAGTTTGAAATGCGCTGTCGCAGGAATTCCTTATGGAGGGGCTAAGGGGGGAATTGTTGTTGATCCTTCGAAGCTTACAAAAGAAGAATTGAAGAACCTGTCGGTTGAATATGCAAAATTTATTACCCCCTATATCGGACCTTGGAAGGATGTTCCGGCCCCGGATGTAAATACTGATGGGCAGATTATGTCCTGGATGCTTGAGACCTATGAGAAGAAAATCGGATATCAAGCACCGGCGACGTTTACAGGTAAACCGATCGAGCTGGGCGGCTCTCTAGGCAGGACAGAAGCGACAGGGCAGGGTGGAGTCTATGTTCTTACGGCTTACGCTAAGGCCAAGAAAATAAATATCAAAACCTCGACGGTTGCGGTTCAGGGTTTTGGAAACGTCGGCAGTTATTTTGTAAAATTTGCATCCGAAGCAGGGTTCAAAATTGTGGCAGTATCGGATTCTTCAAGCGGAATCTATAACCCGAAGGGACTAAATATTAAAACTCTTTGGGAATTTAAGGCAAAAGGCGGAGCCTTTAAAGAATTTCCTCTTAAAAACGGAACCAAATTGATTACCAACGCCGGACTTCTTGAGCTCCCGGTTACAATTTTGGTGCCTGCGGCACTTGAAAACTCAATTACCAAAGAGAATATGGAAAAGATTTCGGCAAAGGTTGTTTTTGAGATGGCCAATGGACCTACAACCAGCGAAGCAGACGCGTATCTCTTCAAGAAAGGAATAGATGTAATTCCCGATATTTTAACGAATTCCGGCGGAGTTACCGTAAGCTATTTTGAATGGGTGCAAAATCTGAATGGTTACTACTGGACTTTGGAAAAAGTTAACGAACAGCTTAAAAAGACCATTATTAAAGCCTTTGATGATATTGACAAAATTGTTAAAGCCAAAAAGATTTCATATAGACGCGGCGCAAATTATCTTTCGATAAAAAGGATAATAGATGCAATGATGCTTCGGGGGAGAGTCTAACTTCTTTGGTTAAAATCAACATCTTCAATCTTCTTGTTTTTGATAATGATTAAATTTCCGGGTTTGGGATAATCTAAGACCTGGAAGAAGAAGAATTTTCCGCTTGTTTTTAAATGTTTTATAGCGGCAATAACTGCGCCATGGGTACAGATTGAGATTGCGGAATAATTCTTTTTGTCAATTTCATTGAGAAAGTTATTGACTCTCGTATAGAAACTGGAAAAAGGTTCTCCATCTTCCAGTTCCGCGATCCTTTCATCGGATTGAAATCTTTTTTTTGCTACCGTTCCCACAATTTTCGCCGAGTCCACACACCGTAGGTAAGGAGAGCAAAAATTAGCATCCGTTGGGACATCTTTAAGAAAATTACCGATTTTTTCCAATGCGGGGATACCTTTTGAAAGAATTGGTAGTGTAAAGGTGTTTTCCAAATGCCCGATGATCCTAACAAATAAACTACCTGAATCTTTGGTGTCACCATGGCGGAAAATATAATAATCTGTCATTCTCTGCAGCAATCAATGGCTTTTTGAACTAAAGACCCGAGTTTGGAAAAGGCGGATTTATCGTCGGGCATTTTTAACGCCGACGCCTTTTTATCAGTTACCAAATTTAGTCCCCAAAATAGGGAATAGAGTTTATAAGATTTTTCAAAAAGTTCCTGGGCCTTTTTCTTATCTCCTTTTTTAAGTTCTTTAGTTCCGACTTCCATGAGTCTCATTGACGAAGAGAGCAGGTGCTTGCTGATGCACCAAACTTCACCCTCAGGGTTTTCCACGATTTGCTTCATAAGTTCGGTCCGCATTAAACGCACTTCATTCAGAAGATCGAGATATTTTTTGTTTTTAGTCTTCTCAGCCGTAAAGAAAAGATGTTCTTCGATCGAAATCAGGTTCATAATTCCTATTGAAAGGTCTTCGCCGGAGGATAAATCCAGATTTTTCTCGATTTTAAATTTTTCAACTTTATTAATTAAGTCCTTATAAGTTCGAATCATATTAATGCTTTGTCTCGAAAAAGAATATTACGCTGGAAATTATAAGCATTAGGACCGGGAATGCAACCTTCTGGAAGGGAAAGAGTTGTTTGCCTCTGATTTTTCTGACTTTTTTGTCAGCCCAAATCCCAATTAAAAATACTAGAGAGCCGACAAAAATTCCAAAAATGATTTTGTCTACATCCAAAAAAGTGTTACGTTTTATTCCTATTATATGGCTTAATTTAAGTGGAATGAGCACAAAAAAATACATCAAAACAAATGTCGGGAATGAATAGTATTTGGTGGGGAGTTTTGGCCATTTTCGGTTAATCCAATTAATTGTTACAAAAGAAAAAGAGAGAATGAATCCTCCAATCCAAATAGAGGTAACCAAATCATCAATTCCCAGTAATCTGGAAATTCCGAGACCCGCAATAACGGTGACTGTGCAAACGGGACACATACTTTAGGAAATTTTGAAACCTGATTTCTCGATAACCTCCTTAATCTTAACAAAATTTACCCTTCGCTTAAACACTCAAGATTTTTATTAGCCTCTTGACTCGGTGTCTCGTGAAAATGTATATTGTCCTATGGCAACAATAGCAATAACCGATAAAGATTTTGATGCACAAGTTCTTCAAAATAAACTTCCGGTACTCGTTGACTTTTGGGCGGAGTGGTGCGGTCCCTGCAAGATGGCAGGACCTGTTTTGGAAGATCTGTCCGAAACCTACAAAGATAAGGTCATTGTAATGAAACTTAACGTTGATGAAAATCCCGCCATGTCTCAAAAGTATGGCGTGATGTCGATTCCTACAACCATCCTTTTTAAGGGTGGCAAAGAAGTAGGGCGTCAGGTCGGTTTTTCAGGAAAAGAAGCATTTGAAACTTTAATGAAAAAGGGGGTGAACAGTTAATGCCACCAGTAGATCAACCAACACCAGGTACTCAAACACCTCCGGCTCCAGTTATGAATCCGCCAGCGGATCAGCCGGTTGTTAATCCAACAGGTATGCCAGAGCCTCAAGCTCCGGTAGAGCAACCGCCCGCAACTCCAGCTGAAGGAACGGATACAGGGACAGGAATGCCCCCGGCAAATCCTCCTGTAGCGGGAGTTTAATTTAGAAATTGAAAGTTGAGGATGGAAGTTTGACAAAGTCAAACTTCTGTCTTCGTTTTTAATATGGAATCACAAGTTATTGCTTCAAAACCAACTGACACTAAAGGACCTTGGGATGTTGCTATTATCGGTTCGGGCCCTGCGGGACTGACTGCCGCCATTTATACAACCCGCGGTGCAGCTTCTACTTTGATTTTGGGAGGAACTGTTTGGGGGGGACAGCTAATGCTGACAACCACTGTTGATAACTTTCCGGGATTCCCTGAGGGGATCCAAGGACCAAAACTTATGGAAAAAATGAAAGCGCAGGCCGAAAGGTTTGGGGCAGAATTTAAAGCTGTTGATGTTAGTTCAATTGATGTAAGTAAAAGACCTTTTGAAATTACGGCGGGTGGAGAAGTATTCACCGCCAGAAGTGTCATTATTGCAACCGGCGCTCAGACTAAATGGCTCGACTCTTCAGGAATAAAAGAGCTTATCGGCCGCGGGGTTTCTTCTTGTGCCCCGTGTGATGCTCCGTTTTTTAAAGGTAAAAAGGTTGCAGTTGTCGGAGGAGGGGATTCCGCAATGGAAGAGGCGTTGGTTTTGACAAAGTACGCATCTGAAGTAACCATTATCCACCGCCGAAATGAGTTTAAAGCCTCCGCTGCGATGCAGGAGAAGGTTAAGTCTGACCCCAAGATTAAAATAATGTGGAACTGCGAAGTCCAAAAAGCGATTGGTGGGGTAAAACTGGAAAAGCTGTCTATTAAAAATAATGAAACAGGAGAAGTTTCAGAGATTCCTTTTGACGGTCTTTTTGTTGCCATCGGACATTCTCCTTCCACGATGATTTTTACTGGCAAAATTGATTTGGATGAACGTGGGTATGTTAAAAACAAGGGTACAAATACAAATGTGGAGGGAATTTTTGTTTCTGGGGATGTTCATGATTTTACGTACAAACAGGCGGTAATTGCCGCGGGGTTTGGCTGCATGGCTGCAATGGACGACTTAAAATATCTTCAGGAAAAACAGTAGTTTCAAAACTTCAATATTCTCTAAGTTGACATTTATTCTTTCTTCGTGCAGAATAGACACATGCCTGAAAAGAAAAGGGAAATAAAAATTTCACTTCCAACAAATCTCCGCCAGTTTATTGTTCCTGTATTAGTGATACTCCTTATTGGGTTTGCATTTTTTTCCGGAACTCTTTGGCAAAAAGTCCAAAACCTTGAAAAGGGTGGAGCAACGGCGGGTACTACCACTCAAGTGGCTCCGTCAACAGCCCCGACGGCTTCTCTTGATACAATTAAAGGCCTTTTTAATAAGGATTTAATTAAATTTGGGGATGCTTCCCGCAAGGTTTTATTTGTAGAGATGGCGGATCCGTCTTGTCCTTATTGCCACGCGGCAGACGGATTAAATCACGCGATTTATAAGAGTCTTGGTTCTACATTCCAGCTGGTGGCGGATGGTGGAAGCTACGTTTCTCCGACCGCCGAAATGAGAAAACTGGTTGACTCAGGACAGGCCTCTTACGTTTATATTTATTATCCGGGTCATGGTAATGGTCAGGTTGGAATGGAGGCGCTTTACTGCGCCAACGAGCAGGGTAAGTTCTGGGCAGTGCACGATCTTTTAATGACCGACGCCGGCTACAATTTAATGAATACAACGGTTCTAAACGATAAATCAAAGGTAGGCTTGGTGGCAGATTTTCTTAAGTCGGTAATAGATCCGTCTTTCATTACTTCGTGTGTATCAAGTGGTAAGTATGACGCCAGGCTACAAAGTGATCAGGATTTGGCAACAAGTCTCGGGATTCAAGGAACTCCGGATTTTTATGTAAATGCAAACAATTTCCCCGGTGCGTATAACTACACCGATATGAAATCCACCGTTGATGCCGCGTTGAAATAAGCGATGTACAAGCAAGGAAGTAAAATTGACGAAGCTTCAACTTCGCAAATAAAAATTAGTGTTCCGATTGAGGGAAATGCCTTATTGGAAAAAGTTGTAAAGCAGATTAATTCTAATAGAGAAATAAAGACTCTTTGGAAGGTAATGAACGTCAATGCCACAGGTAGGTTAGGAATAACCGATCATGGTGCAACACATTTTCAAATCGTATCGACGATTGGTTTAAAAATAGCAAGGATTTTTGAGAAAAAGGGAGTAAGCTTCTCGGTTGTTACTGATTTTGGTTTAACTAAAGATCACGCCGAGGTGATAATATTTTTGGCTTCGGTAATGCACGACCTGGGGATGAGTATCCACAGGCGCGGACACGAAGAATTCAGCTTGTTTTTGTCGAATAATCTTTTGCATGAGATACTCGGATTTCTTCCTGTTGAAGAAAGAACGGTTGTTATTTCCGAGACTCTTCACGCAATTATAAGCCACAGGGCCGACGGTGAACCTTTTACAATTGAGGCAGGTATTGTCAGGATTGCAGACTCACTCGATATGACCAAAGGAAGAAGCAGAATCTCGTATTCTTTGGGAAACATTGATATTCACTCCGTTTCCCACAATTCGATTATAAAGGTCGAAATTGAAGAAGGAGTTAAGCGTGCTGTTGAGATTAAAATTGTAATGACAAATCCGGCAGGAATCTTTCAGGTGGATGATCTGATGAAGGAGAAGTTAAAGGGTGGGGGAATTGAAAACCACATAGGCGTGAAAGCTTACTTAATTGATAACGGAAAAGAAAAATTGTTTAAAGAATACAATCTTTAAAAATTAACCTACGGATAGAATTTCCTTAACTTTGTTGACGAGTTCTTCGGGATTTACATCGGTTTTGAGAAGTACGTCCTTAGCACCAAGAGTAATAGCTTCTTTGAGAATCGGATCGTGGGCCAGGTTTGTCAACATATAAATATTTTTGTTTGGGACTTTGGGTGGACTTTTCTTTAATTCTCCAAGAAGGACAATTCCATCCATTTTGGGAAGCATGATGTCAAGAAGTACCAAATCATACCCGCCTTCACGGCACTTTGTTAATCCTTCGGCTCCATCCGTAGCTACATCTACTTTAAAACCGGCGCTTTCCAAAACTCTTTGATAAAGGTTTCTAGTATTTTGATCGTCCTCTACTACTAAAATTTTTTTGTTATCCATAATCGAACCCCATTATACGTCTATAAAGAAGGAAGTGTAAAGATAAACTTTGAACCTTTCCCCAGTGTGCTTTCAACTCGTATTTTTCCTCCCGAAAGTTCTATTATATTTTTGCAAATATAAAGCCCCAGTCCCGTACCTGCAGTAGTTGGTAAATTGGTGCTATTTTCAAGTTTGCCGAATTTGGTAAAAAGTTTATCAATATCTTCTTTTTTGATCCCGATTCCCGTATCGGAAACGGTTATTTCTACCATATTTCCTGCTTTTACTGCAGTTATAGTTACCCTGCCTCCGTCCGGGGTGAACTTTATGGCATTTCCTGCAAGATTGGTTATAACCTGGTGCAATCTTTCTTTATCTGCCTTGACATTAATTTCTTCAGAGGTTTCCGAACCTAAGTTAATTTTCTTGTCACCGGCTTGTTTTTGAAGCTCCTCAACAACAAGCGTTATTTCATGCCCGATATCCAGTTTTTCAGGTGTGAGTTCAATTCTTCCCGCCTCAATTCTTGAAACGTCTAGCATATCAGCCACAAGTGAAATTCCATGCTCGGTTGATTCAAGTGCGATATCAAGATCTTCCTTGGCCTTGGCCGGGGTTTTCCCCAACTCGCTTCTTGCCAGCCAAATATAATTCTTTACGGTTGCCATAGGGCTTCGGAGGTCGTGACTTGCGATTGATATGAATTCATCTTTAACCTGATCAAGTTTTTTAAGCTTGAGGTTGGCCGATTCAAGCTCCCGAGTTGCCCTTTTGACTTCCTCCTGAAGAGTAATGTTGAACTTGCTTATCTCCTCAAATCTCTGAGCGTTTTCAAGTGCGACGGAAAGCTCGGGACCCAAGATTGAGAGAAAGTTAATATCCTGATCAAAAAATATTTCTCCTGAAGATTTTTCTCCCAAGAGAAGAAAGCCTATAAAATGCTCTTTGGTTGAAAGCGGCATACTTATGAAGATTTCCTTATCGCGCATGAGCTTTTTCAGCCCGCTTTCTTCCATTTCATCAAGTACAAGTAACTTTTTGGTGACTTTCATTTTTTCGATATCACCTGCTGTCATTTCGAGTTTTTTGTTACGGATTCGGCTTTCAACTATTTGTATATTTTTTCCGTCCATGGTTACGAAAGCCGCGTCGGCGAGTCTCAGCTCACTTGTTATGATCGAGAGAACGCGTGTAGTCAGATCGTTTAGGGTAAGCGAAGTGGCCATGGTTTTTGATAATGTGTTAAGAACCGATTCGGTATCGTAACCTTCTTTAAAAAATACTTTGTCGGTTGTTTTTTCCAATAAACCCCGGAGTGGCTGGAAAGTGAAAGCAATGACTAGGGCAAGAACGGTTGAGCTAATCAAACTTGAAGCCGGAGTTGGAGTTTTTGTAATTAGGCTGGAAATAACAAAAAGCCCGCTTGAATATATTACCCCAAGAATTACCAGGAGTAGGGAATAAGAAACTGATCTTGCGATAATCAGGCGGATGTCGAAAAGTCGGTGTTTGATAATGGCGTAAGTGGATAAACCAATAAAAGGAATAATGAATAGAGACGAGACCCAAAAATAACTTGAATTACCAAAGATAACCGGAACGATTACATCAACCGCAAGAGTACTAACCGCCATTATTCCAATACCCACGAAGACATAACGCAGTTGCAAACGGCTTAAGAGGCTGCTTGCTTTATACCTTTTAATAAAGTTGTTAATTATAAAAATCCCGGACAATAAGTTAAAAATTCCCCAATATAAATAGACAGGGCCTGTAATAGTCGATCTGGCAGCATTAACTATAACGACATCTTTAATCCAGTAGTTTGTAAAAAAAAGAAAATAAATAAACGGAAGCGAAAATATTGTATATAAAACTACCGGAATCGTGGCTTCTTTGGTGCTACCGTTTGGGAAAACGGAAGAGAAGTATAAGGTTGAACCGACCATTAAAAATACAAAAAAATAAGCTAAAGTAATCCAAACTCTGGGAGTATAAAGAACCGGATTTTCGTAAAAGTAAAGACAAAAGCACCAAAGGGCGGAGGATGCGGCAAAAACAGAAAGGGAAATATTGGCCGGATTTTTTCTATTTTGATACCAAACAATAAAACCCAGAAAAAAAAGAAAGAGCCCACTGAGGATTCCAAGAATCTTAATATCCATTCGATTCTTAGCTTACAATAAAAAGAGGGTGAATGAAAAGTAATTACTTTCTTTTTAGATGGGCAACGATTGCAGTCGGAAGGCCGTCTTCGGTTTTCCAGAATATTCTATCTTCATCCAGGGATTTAACTTCAAGACCATACTTATTGGCAAGATTATAAATATCATCAACACTCGGCCTGTGAATTCCAAATTCTTCCGCGGTTTGGTCGGCCCAACGCCTGGCGCCAATTGCTCCAAGGATTGTCCAAAAAACATTTTGACGCAGTTGCTCCGGAACGTGTTTTTTTACCTCTTCCGAATCCCAGTTATCAGTTAGAGTTGCCAGAATAAAATCACCACTAGGGTCCAACCTTTCGGAAACATTTTTGAAAACTCCCGCCTGTTCCTCTTCCGTCAACCAATTAAAAACAATGTTGCAAAAAACAAAGGGTATGGAATCCAACCTTAATACTTTTTCGCTGTCAGAAACCGTTCTCGGCCAGGGTTTTCCGATATCCATCTGCACAGGGTAGGTTTGATCGAAGGCTTTTTTATTATCCCTTGAAAGACGCCTCATTAATGTTTCCAGAAACTTCGGCTGGATATCTGCTGCGATTATTTCGGGATTTCCAAAATTTTTATGCAAAGAGGAAATTTCGATTGAGTTTTGGCCGCTGCCCAAGATGACAATTCTTCCGGGGTTTCTGTGTATTTTTTCTCTGGCGAAGCTGACGGTATTAACAACCTCTTCTCTATGGAGTGGTAAAAATTGGTAAGTATCATAAAGGGTTACCCCCGGCATCACCCTGCGGGCATAATTGGCCCATCTCTCGATCGGAACACTTCCTTGGCTTCTCTCGGGTCCCGTGTTTCCTGCAATTATTATTTTGCCGGGTGACATAAATTTACAATGCTCAATATTCCCAACGGGAGGTTCTTTTGTCAATGGGTAAAGATGCTACAATAAATTTATGCCCCTGACTGAACGTCAGATTATCGATTTAATTAAAAAAAGTGGATTGCTACTGCTTGATGAAAGTACAATTGCCAAAGCAGAGGATTATGCCTCAAGAACCGGGTCGTCAAGCCTTTTGACGTCTCTTATTGAAACTGGAGTGTTGACCCAAGACCAAGTCGGCACGATTATTGCGGGTTACTACAACGTTCCTTACATTGCTCTTTCGAAAGAATCAATTCCTCCGGATGTTGCCCATATAATTCCCGATAAAGTGGCAAGACGCCAAAAAGCAATCGTTTTTGCCAGGGATGCATCGGGGGTCAAAATTGCATTGAGTGATCCCACAAACCGGGTTATTCCTGCACTCATTGCCAGAAAAACGGGACAAAACGTTTCCGTATATTATGCAAGCGAGGGCGAAATTATCTCCACAATTACACTTTATGAAAAAGCTCTCCAGAAAACCATTGATGAACTCCTTCACGAATATGTACAGCAGGCAACTCTATTTAAAGGGGATCTACCCATTATTAAAGTTGTAGACGAACTTATAAACGCCGCTTATTACGACAGGGCTTCTGATATTCATATCGAGCCGGAAGATAAAACTTCTCTAATCCGTTTCCGGGTAGATGGGGTTTTGCAGGATGTTTTGCGGGTTCCCAGGGAGATTCATGATAGGGTAATTTCAAGAATAAAAGTTTTATCTAATTTAAGAACGGATGAACACATGAGTGCTCAGGATGGAAAAATGACTGCCCATCTCGAGAATGAGGATCTTGATATCCGCGTATCAATTCTTCCTGTCAGCGATGGGGAAAAAGCTGTTCTCAGGCTTCTATCAAGTCATTTACGTGAATTTACTCTGTCGGATCTTGGAATGAATTCGAAGGATTTATCAAAAGTTACGAACGCCTTTGCCAGAAGCTTCGGCATGATTCTTTCTACCGGCCCAACCGGTTCGGGTAAAACTACGACTATTTATGCAATTTTGAAAATATTAAATACCCGTGAGAAGAATATTATGACTATTGAAGACCCGGTGGAGTATAGAATTCACGGTGCAAATCAGGTTCAGGTAAATGCAAAGACCAATTTAACTTTTGCCAACGGGCTGCGCTCAATATTGAGACAGGATCCGAATGTTATATTCGTGGGTGAGATTAGAGATAGCGAAACCGCCGGAATTGCCGTAAATGCGGCCTTAACAGGGCATCTTGTTTTGTCGACTCTTCACACAAATGACGCGGCGACCGCTATACCAAGGCTTATTGATATGAAGATAGAACCATATTTGGTGGCTTCAACCGTAAGCGTAGTTGTAGCTCAGAGGCTTGTCAGATTGGTTTGCCCGTTTTGTAAGGTTGAACAAAAAATGCCAATCTCGGAGATAGTTAAACATTTTCCTCAAGAAACCGTCCAAAAATATTTCGGATCCGGGAGCGAGGCAAAGGTTTTTATAGGAAAGGGATGCAAAAATTGCAGACAAACGGGATATGTCGGAAGGGTTGGACTCTTTGAAGTTTTGGAGATAACCAAAGGTATAAGACAACTTATCACCGAGAAGGCGGATGCGGATGTTATTGGACAAAAAGCAATTGAGGAAGGAATGAAAACAATGCTTGATGACGGCCTTGAAAAAGTAGCCCGTGGAGTTACATCAATTGATGAGGTTATCAGAGTTACAAAAGTGGAAAATCTTTAAGTGAAAGACAAAAATACGGAACAAAATAAAAGAATTGGCCTTTCCTCGGGGGACAAAATTGCTTTAATCAGTAATTTGAGTACTATGCTTTCGGCCGGAATTCCGATTCTTGACGCCGTTAGTAATATTTTGGAAGATTCGAAAGGTTCAACCAGGAAAGTTTTGGAAACTCTCCGTGACGACTTAACCGAAGGGCATCAGGTAAATTATTCTCTTTCAAAATTCCCCAATGTTTTTGATAAAGTAACCGTTAATGTTATTAAAGCTTCCGAGGAAGCGGGGACTCTGGACGTAACTCTTAAAGACCTTCGGGATACCTTAAGAAAACAAAATGAATTTAACGACAGTATTCGTTCAGCACTTCTTTACCCGACCTTTATTATTGTGGTATTTGTTCTGGTACTTCTTCTGAATCTGATTTTTGTTATTCCGAGAATCGCTCTGGTTTTTAACAACCTGAAAGTTCCGCTTCCGTTACCGACCAAGATTTTGATTTTTGTTTCAAATTTTATGACCAAAAATACAATTCCATTTCTCCTGGGACTAACGGCGATAGGCCTTTTCATTGCTTATCTCTTTTCCCAGAGAAGGAGTTTCCTTCTTAACATCTTTTATTCCCTGCCCGGAATATCGGGACTGGTGAAGCTTATAGACCTGACGCGCATAACCAGAAGTTTATACCTTCTACTTAATTCCGGGCTTCCCATTGTTGCCTCCCTTGACCTGGTTAGTGATGTTGTCATGAGGAAGGAAACGAAAAAAATAATTGAAAATTCAAAGCAGCTGATTTTGTCGGGTAAAACTTTTTCGGACGGTTTAAGAGTAGCCAAGAATTACATCCCTTCAATGATGATAAAGCTGGTGGAGACCGGAGAGAGAACGGGAACTCTTGATAAATCTCTTCAGGATATTTCGGAATATTTTGATTATCAGGTTACGACTACTTTGAAAACTCTGACTGCGCTTCTGGAACCCATCATGCTGGTTACGGTCGGAATTGTAGTTGGAGCCATGATGATTTCAATAATTGCTCCGATTTACAGTTTAATTGCAAACGTCAGTCCGTAATCAAATGAATAAAGGTCTTATACCAACATTCGGATTCACACTGGTTGAACTATTGGTTTCAATTGGAATATTGGCGATTATTTTTGCTTTGACGACAATAAACTTATCGCCAATCCCTTCAAACACTCTTGAAACAACCAACCTCGACACGCTTCTTTCTGATATGAGGTCCCAGCAGTCTTTGGCGATGTCAAACGACTCGCCGTATGGAGTCCATTTTGAATCCACGAGCTATACGCTTTTCCAAGGCGCTAATTATGTTCAGGGTGCGGCTTCCAATTTCGTAGTCAATCTGGATTCGGGAATAAGTTTTTCCAACGTTACTTTTCCCTCCTCCCAGATAGTTTTTTCCGCGGGGAGCGGGGATGTAGTTGGTTATACCCAGGGACAAGATAGATTTAGCCTTATTAGCTCAGTGACGAATAAATCGTCCTTGGAGGAGATAAACCAATATGGAGCGACTTATTAAAGGGCAAACCATTGTCGAGGTGCTTCTGGCTTTTGGACTTGCATCCATTCTTCTCCCTGCGATTATCACGGGGTTTGTTTCGGCCAGTAGCGGAAAGGTTCAAGAACAACAAAGACTGATTGCGGTGGGTTACCTGGAAGAGGGTGTCGACGTCGTAAGAAGTGTCCGGGAGGCATCATGGAGCAATATTCAAGGTAACGGTTCTTATAAACTTGTCCCGGTAGGTTCCGTCTGGACAATCCAACCGGGGACGGAAACGATAGGGGATTTTACAAGGACCATAAACATTGCCGATGTTACTCCCTCTGACCCTTCAATTAAACAAATCACGGTTACCGTTTCCTGGAACAACATTATTCCTACGAACCTTACATCCGTTTTTTATCTGACGCGGTATCTTGGCAATAAAACCTACACACAAACAACCGTGGCGGATTTTAGTGCCGGAGTTTTGAATAGTGTCCAAGTTACAAACGTATCGGGTGGGGAGGTTAAGCTGGCCAATAATAATAAAGGGAAATGGTGTTCGCCGGCTTTTTCCTCGGCAACAATTAACCTTCCCGACGGACCTCCGGTTGCGGTTGCCGCGTTTGCCAATGCAACCAGTTCGGCAATTCCAAATCAAGTTTTTGTGGCGACATCACCCTATGCAACAAATTCGGCTAAATTGGCGTATTTAACCGTTACAGCCAATACGGATACTCCCATTCCGACTCTCAAAGGAACTTTTACTCTTGATCCTTCGAAATACAGCAACCCGAATTTGGTACCGACGGGGATTAATTTAACCAATAATTTTTATACAAACGACGTTAAGTATTACACTTCCGCGTCGGGAAAAGTTTATGCGCTTTTGGCGACAAATTTGCCGGATCACGAAGTTGTTGTGGTTCAAGTGAATAACGGAACAGGGGATTCATATCAGGATCCGGTTAATAAAATTTATAAATATTGGACATTTTTTAACACAAAACAATACCCGGCGTCTTCCGGGAATGATCAGGCGCCATTTGGTTATGGGGCGGTTTATATAACTATCCTGGGAACTACGGGATATATTGATTCCGGTGGGTATTTGTATACCTTTGATTTATCAAACATTGATTCAAAGACTCCGGCAAATGGTTTGGATCAAATCGGCTGCAGAATTTTACTTGACGGGTACGATTGTCTTCCGGGGTCCGGAACGGACAAAAAATACTCGGCAGGTCAAACGGGGACAAGTTGGGGGGATACTACCAGCCCGGCTCATAACAACTGTTCGGATGGAGGCAATATAGAACTGGATGCCGATCATCAACTTTCCGCGGTCACCGTTAGCGGAAAAACATATGTTTACGTTGCAGTTGGTGCCGGAACCGATCCGGAACTGGATATTGTCGACGTTTCAAGCGCCCCGACGTCAAGCAATACTCTTAAAAGCAGCAGCTGCGGCCGGGGTGGAAATGCGGGTTGGCAGGTTACCGGTACTTTGGATTTTGATCCTTACACGGGAACGGAAGAGGCGGCCAACTCTGTTTATGCCAAGTCGGACGGAACCCGTGCTTACATGTCCTCAAACGGCGGTATTTTGCATAACGGGGGAATTCCGGATAGTGACCAGTTTTATATTATCGATACCACAAATAAGAGCCAGCCCAAGTTTTTGTCGACCTGGCCGTCAACTCAGCTGTCGCCGTCTCCCGGACATTATGCCAATACTGCCGAGACGGGTTACTATAACGGAAACTCAACCAATATTGAGCTTTACCCGCGGAGGGCTTTGACCGTTCTTGACGGACAGCGGGCAATTTTAATCGGACAGGACGGGATCCCTAATGACGGAATTGAGCCGCAGGAATACCAGGTAATAAATATCGATCCGAATGATCCCGGTGGAAATAAAGAAATAAGTCCGGCATATTGCGGGGGACTAAACTACCTACCCGGGTTTAACGACATGACTTCCGTTTCCGAAGCGGACGGGGATAATTTTGTCTACCTTATTGCCAACACTTTGGATCACCAACTTAAAATTATTCAGGGCGGGCCCGATAACGGGATTTATGTTGCTTCCGGAAGCTTTGTATCAAGTCCGTTAACGGTTGCAACGCCTGCGGCATTCAATAGATTTACGGCATCAATTTCCCAGCCGGCAAATACATCAATTTCAATGCAGGTTGCGGTTGCCACTCCGTCCGCTGGACTTTGTGTGGGTGCCAGTTATAACTATGTCGGGCCGGGGGGAAGTTCATCAACCTTTTTTACGCCGCTTGGCGCCAGTATTTCAGGAACATTTCCTATCGGCAACTTCGGAAATTATCAAAACCCGGAAAGATGTTTTGGATATAAGGCGACTCTAAATACCACCGACTACAGCCAGACACCGGTATTAAACGATATGACGGTTAACTATTCACCATGACCATGATAAATAAACTTAAGAGATTTAGGGGAGTAACCATTGTTGAGCTTCTGATTTATATGGGACTGATGTCAATTTTTCTGGTTGTTCTACTGGATATTTTTACGACGACTTTGCAAACAAAACTTTCTTCCGAAAGTACGTCCGGGATTTCTCAGGACGAGAACTATATTCTGGCCAAATTATCGTATGACATTGGTAACGCCTCGGCTGTTACCCAGCCTACGTTGGGTGTAACTGGCAATAGTTTGCAGATTACAGTTAATGGTGTAGCGGTTACGTACTCACTTATTGGCGGGAACCTAATTAGAAATGCGGCCGGGGTTCCAATGGCTCTGAACGGCCTTGATACAAGTTTGGATTCGATTACGTTTACAAACATGGGCAATCCGGGCGGCAAACCCACAATAAGGATAATTTATACGGTCAGATCAAAAATAGTTCTTTCAGGAGGTCAGCAACAAACGCAAACGGTAACAACCACCGTAGGCACCAGGTAACAAATGAAAAAATATCAAAAAGGACAATCTTTAGTACTACTGCTTATTTTTGTTGTAATGGCAATAGCGATTACGACTGCGGCAACAATTATTATTGCCACAAACTCGATTGCCGTAACGAATCTTTCTTTGGGGTTAGAAACTGAGCGTATGGCGGAAAGCGGTGCGGAAAAAGCAATTACGGCACTTCTAAGAGATCCGACATATCATGGGGAGGTTTTTAACATCGACTCAGGTACTGTTACTGTTGCGGTCACGGGCACTACGACTTTTACCATAGATTCGACCGCAGTAAACGGTAACTTTACAAAGAAGGTTGAAGTCGTTGCCAATTACAGTAATAATGTTTTAACAGTTGCATCATGGAAGGAAATAAACTAAATGGCAAATGAAGGCCGCGACATAGTCCTTTTTTTAACGAGGGGTAAAATTTACCTCTATGCCGGAAGTGCCGTAATGAGCATGAGTTTTCCAGAGGGCGCGGTACGGGATGTGGATGTGGTTAACCAGGAAAGTTTAACAAAGTCGGTTACGTCCTTTATTCAAACTAATAATCTGACGCCGGCTCAAATTTTCTTTGTTTTAGCCGAAAGTGCCTGTTTCAGTAAGGACTTTGCCGTTAACAGCCAATTATCCGTTCCTGCCCTTGAGGCGGAAATTCAGGATTTTATCAACTCTATTCCTTTTGAATCGGTGGTATCAAAAGTTTACAAAACGGCAACGGTTGAGAGAGCGGTTGCTTCAAATCAGGAACTGATCGACATTATTATGGATGTTTTTACCGCCAAAGGTTTTGGCTTAACAGCCCTGGTACCGGCCAATATTTATTCCAAGTATGCCGGTGAGGACGAACTGACTTCTGATTTTGCCAGGACTATCCTGGGGGATAAAGAAAAAGCGGTGAGCGGGAGCCTGGTCGGAGCCAGTACTCAGTCGGATGGACATGAAATTTCCACAACAAAAGCTTCAGGAAAACCGTCAAAGCTGCGTCTTTATATATTGGTGGGGGTTTTTGTTGCGGGACTTATCTTTCTTGGTGTGATTCTTTTGATGAGAGGATAAAATGCCACTTGACAAGGTATTTCATATACTTTAACTTAAGTTAATGCTCAAGTTTAAGAAAGGCTTCACATTAATCGAACTTCTGGTAGTTATTGGGATATTAGGAATTCTTCTGGCAATCGTTTTAATCGCCATTAACCCCGCAAGACAGTTTGCCCAAGCAAACAACACCGCCAGGGAAAGCGATGTAAACTCACTTCTTAACTCGATTCACCAGTATGCAGCGGATAATAAAGGTCTTTTGCCGGCAAACATGCCCGCCAAAGGTGCGGCAGCCGAAACAATCGAGGGTACAGGGGGAGCAGATATTTGTGCATCAATCTCGCCGACATATATTGCTCAGCTTCCGGTTGATCCTTCCTTAAATCTTCCGGCAGTTGGTGATTGCACAGTTAAGACTTACAATACAGGCTACACTGTTGCAGTTGATGCCAGCGGAAGGGTAACAGTAGCAGCCCCGGATGCACAAGCAGTTGGTGCAACCACTCCGGTAATCTCAGTAACAAGATAATTTAAGATAGCTAGTTAAGCCGCCGAGAGGCGGTTTTTTGTTGGCAATCAAACTTTCTTCCTGTGGCTATAGGGGTGCCAAATGAGAGACTCGAGCACTTTGTAGGCAATAACCGCTGCGGAACCCCAAACATTGAAAGATTTGTTGACTCCGAACATGGGAAGCTCGACTATTTTGTCGGCTGCGTCCAGTACTTCTTTGGAAATTCCGTCGGTTTCGTTTCCGACCACAATTGCAACAGGAAAGGATAGGAAGTTGGGGAGTAGGGAATATCCAATTGCGCGGCTGTCCTGTTCAACGGCTATAATTTGGACTCCTTTGGATTTTAAGTCTTTAACGGTCTTGACGGTGGAGTCTGCCTTTTCCCAGGGAACCCATTCTTCGGTTCCGACCGCGGCTTTGTGAATCCGGCTGGAAGGCGGGTATTCGGTTTCTCCGCAAATATACATTTTTTCGGCGGCAATGGCATCTGCAAGCCGGAATAGGGAGCCGATGTTATATGTGTCAATTACCCGGTCAAGTACCAGATAAATCGGGTTTCTTTTAATAGTCTTGAAGGTTTCCGAGGTAGGAGAGGTCTTTCTCAAGTCCTTGGCTCCCAGTTTGAACATGATTATATTTTAAACGTAAGCTGGAAGATTTTCTTAAGGTCTTTATAAGTGTTTACTTTATTCAAGTCGCTAATTCTATTTAGTCTAAGCATGGGTCCTCTTTTAGTGTTGACTGCAATACCGGTATACATTGATGCCAGTTCCGGAATTCCCTCAGAGACTTTTTTGACATACGAAATATCCATGCTTGATAGGTCAAGCAGTTTTTTGGCGTCTTTGAGCATTGGGGGATGGAAATGCCCGATAACCATCAGATCTTTTTCTCTACCTGTTTTGTCCAGTTCTGTGAGCGCGCTTATGACCTCCTCGCGGTTTGTTCTTGAAGCATTGCCGTTTATTGTTTTTACCACTCCCGTTCCTGACATAAAGTGTTCAGGATCCGCGGTCAAAATAGTGTCTATAACCCCGTTTTTTCCAAGGCCCAAAAAGACAAACTCGATCATGTTCGGGTTTGGCAACTGAGTTAACTGCCGCAAATGGGCTGACGCCAGAGGTGTTATGGTGACACCGGTTCCTTTTTCCCTTTCCCGGGGAATATTAAGGACACTAAAAAGTCTTTCCATAAAGTGGAATTATATCAGTTTTATGGGGAAAGTCAAACCTATAGGTTGGTTTTTGCCAACAAAAAACCCGCCTTTTAATGCGGGTTGTTTGTAGAGTGAGCTATTTTGCTTTCGTAAAATGGTTCAGGTCTAACAGCTAACTGCTTTTTTAAGTAACCCGAAGGTTAAATAAAAAAAATTGAAGCAGTTAGCTGGAGTAGAGTATAGGTATCAATTTACCAAGAATTTTACCGCAGACGGTAAAGCTTGGCTCGTTGATGTCGAGCGATGAAAATAAATAATGCTATTGGAAACCCGGACGGGTTTCCAATTTCTTACAGATTACGGAACTTTATAGATCTCCACGATCTCTTTGAACCCAGTGAAGCGTTCGACCAGAATCGATCTTGCGATCAAATTTTGCAGAGCCTGGCTCGTGGGTAATTTCTGGGTTAAAGTGCTATAGACCACTACGTAGTTCGGCGCCGCTTCCTGAATTTCCTGGTCGGTAGAGAACCGGTCAATGTTGTAGCTGGGTTGACTTATTCCGAAGCTCACGCAGTCATCGTCCAAAACGCGTGCGTCAATCGGAACCGTCTGAAAGAAACTGTAAGTCTCTTTCAACGCATTGTCGGTCGGTATTGCAAACCGGACCACCCAGGTGTACATGTTTACGATTAGAGCGATCCCGACTATCCCGGTAACAACGATCCGTTTCATAGGTTCAGTGTTCCAATTGAAGTGCCCCAACTCTGATGCCATAAACATATATCCGGGTATCAGTAGAATAATCAAGTACTGAGGGGCCTTCAGAGCAATCACAGCAAGGAACAAAAACGCGGCGATTGTCCAGCTTAACAAAACGGAGTTAAACAACCTTTGGCGGAAGACAGCTGCTTGAATCAGCCGGATACCACCGACAACTCCGACTATTATGATTGACGCCACCGTGCATACAAAAACCCAGTACGTTCTATACACTGCGGCGAACATTTCTCCCAAACCGTAGTTCAAACCTCTGGAGTGGAAGATGCCCATGACTCTTTCTACCTGTACCCACGTTTCAGAGATATAAACGCCTTTCCAAATGATCGTCATTGCCACGATATATGTCAGGATAACTGCCGCCATAGTACCAAACAGCAGCTTGTGATTTTGCTTATCGTGGCGAGTTATGGCGAAGTTGATCATGGGTGCAATCAGGAACGGAATTCCCGTGTGTTTGTAAACCGCGGCGAATCCCAGAAGCAGTCCTGAAAGCAGGTAGTATGTGCTGAAATTGGTTTTTGTGGCTTTGAAATACAGCCATATACCGAGCATACCAATGGGCATCATGGCATTCTCGATAAGATTGAGCCGTGCTGTATAGATTAGCCAACCATCGGTACTTAACAGAATTAAACCGATTATGGCTGTGGCAGGGCCGGAAATATCCAGCAGGCAAAGGAAAGCAATTATCAACCCCGCCAAACTTTCGATACCCGCTAATATTCGGCCCGCTCCGATTTCATCATCGGGGGTAGTGGAGCCTGTAATAGTAAACCAGGCGCCCTTCAAGTAGAAATCAAAAGGCGGGTGATACAGGTACGGGTTGGTGTCGTATGTGCCGCCGTCGGTTTTGTCTTGGGGGAACCCTACGACCGTTGTGCGCGCAGCGATCTGTGCGTAAACAGGTTCGTCCCATTCATATCCCGGGCTGACGGTAATCTTATAGAACCTGATGAATATGACCACCAGTACACCAACCATTATCGCAACTATAGTTTTAAGTTTCATTTCTTACTCCTTGGTCAATGAACCTGGAGGTATTTATTGACGACGGACGGATGCATTTCTTTACAAAGGTACGTTTTTGAAAAATGCATGGCAAACGTTAGGATCAGCAGCAGGGTAAAGAAGGGAAATGCAGCTGCCTGCCAATCCTTAGCCTTGATTGAATTCAAGGTGGCCAGAATCAGATAGACAGTTGCGGTTAGAAAAGCGCCAAATACAATTCCCCCAAAACCATAGACTGTCATGGCTAGGAAACAAATTGAAGCGAAGCCTGATGCTGCAATCGTAAGCCAAACCTGGCGGATACGTCTTTTCCCGAATGGGCATTCAGGATACATACGAGCCATAACCGCAGCGGATTGGCCCGATCGGGAGATTTGCTTGGAATAGCTTTTCCAATCAGTGCGGTGCAGGTGATGGGCTACAACCGTGTTGGTAACAAGGATTGTATACCCAGCCTTTGCGATCAGCCACGAAAGTACATAATCATCATAGGTGGCTGCGAGTTTGGAAAACTCGAGTGCGAAATCGCCTTTGACAGCTGCAAACACGCTTCTGGTGAACATTAGCGCGGTTGTAACAGGCAGACTTTCCGTCTTGCCGAAATTTTGCTTGGTTATGAAACCACATTCAGAAAACACCGGCAAGTTGCTGATCAGCGCCCCGTCAGTAAGCCTCGCCCAGAAATTTTTCTTCTGATCGGGCCAGGCGGGGGTAATTCCACCCACAACCATTACACCATACTCGTTCATGAGCCGAAGTGAATTCTCCAGCGCATGCTTTTCCAAGACAACCTTCGAATCGGTCAAAAAAATCATGTCGCCAACCGACGCATTTACTCCTTTCCAGCGTTTCCACTGGGCGTCGCGAATGTAATCTTTCGGAGCCTCGGCTCTGATTATCTTGACCTTTCCACTTTTGATGTAATCTGCGATTGCACCTTCCGTTTTGTCACCCTGACCAACCACAATCAGAATCTCGTGGGGGAGCAGTGTCTGAGTGAGAATTGATTCAACGGTAATGCGGATCGTTTCTTGCGAATCCCGTGCCGGAATCACTACTGAAATTTTAGACATGGCAGCTTCTCCTTTGCTATACGAAATGGGTAGGCAGTAGCGAAATCTACTGCTGAAAATTACGACTTTTTCCTCCTCAAAAAATTGGATGTAAGATTTTAGAAACTTATAGCTGAACAGGGAAAATCCCCTGTTCAAGGAATTTTTGTTACTTATGTTAAAGAACTCATCCTCTCCGGACTTCCGGGGGATGTAAAGTGTTTAAAGCTTTCCAAAGTGGCCACTAGACACTAAATAAGGCTAGTAATAAGACTCAAATTGGAAGCGGCAAGATTGTACCAGATAAGATACGGGAAATCAAATATTATGGGACGGTCTAACTATATCTTTCCGGAGCAAGAATTTTCGGGAAAAGTTTTATTTAGATAGGAAAGATGGTAAAATGTCATCGCCTGAGTAAGTTTGGGCCCGTAGCTCAATGGTAGAGCAATTCCCTTTTAAGGAAGCGGTTCTGGGTTCGAGTCCCAGCGGGCTCACTCTGGCCCCATCGTCTAGCGGTCTAGGACAGGAGGTTTTCAGCCTTCTAACTTGGGTTCGAGTCCCAATGGGGTCACTTACGAGATTACTCGCGGGGTTGCAATATCCCGAAAGTTTGACATTTATTTCTTCAGTGCTAATATAGCCAGCAACATGCTAAATGCTGAGTTTGGTGTTTCGGATAAAGCGATGGGGGAGCTGGGGCGAAATTTTTTTTGTTCCGACGAAGCAGGTTATATGAGGTTAAATCTGGGATTACGAGACGGTTGCTATCCCGTCCTTATTTTAGAACCGAATGGATACGCTTGGCGTTTAAAAGCTATTGATTCGGACGGAAATGGTAAGGAACAGGAAAGACCTATTACTCCTTCTGAGATTGATATTTTTCTACAGGCCGCAAGGCACTCGGCTCCGGGAACCGAGGTGACAAAAAGGTTGATTATAGAATCTGCCAAACGATTGAAATCTTAGTTGGAAAAGTACGGAAAGACGGAAGTCGTGTGAGTCTTCAACTGGTTCCGACAATTGAGCTATAATAACGGGACTGTTTATTGCGGGATCGTCTAATGGTAGGACAGCAGCCTTTGGAGCTGTTTATCTAGGTTCGAATCCTGGTCCCGCAGCTAACTTTTTTTGAAAGCTTTAATTGCCAAGAATAAGGGGAACTCGCTCCTACTTCTATTTTCCATTCTTGCGGCGCGGCCTTCACTTTCTTTGTCAGAAGTCCATTCCTCAATCACGTCAATTGCAAATCCCGCGTCTTTTAACATTTTGGAGTAATCACTAATGGGGAAGTGATAACTCATGGTAATGGGGGAGTTTCTGTCGCTGGGGTTCATGTTGATAGGAATTTGCATCGTACTCATATATTTGTCGATTCTTCTATACTGGATTTTCCTGCCCTCATCAATTCCCCAGGAAGATTGTCTGGGAATTCTAAAGGCAGGGTGGTTAAGAACCAGTACTAGCCTTCCGTTTTTTGTAAGATGCTGGGACGCGTTTTGTAAAACTTTGGCCGGGTTTTCTATATTTTGGAGCGCCAAAATAACTGCCGCGTGGGTGAAATCTTCAGGAACTTTTATGGGTTTTGTAACATCGGCTATAAGATACTGATGCTTTGGGTCTCTGTCTGTCCTTTTTGCCTCGTTTATTAGGGATGGGGCGGAATCAACTCCCAGGTAATTTAAGTCCTTCGGAACGGCTTTTCCCAAAACTCCATTGCCGCAAGCAAGATCCAGAACTTTATCACCAGACTTCAAATCTAGTAATTTTAATACGCCGGGGATAACAACATGCTGGTGGTAATAATGTCCCTGGCCCTCATTAGTAATACGGCTGTACCAGGGGGCGACTTTTTGCCAGGAACCATGTCCGAAATTTTTCTTCATGACTAATTATACTCCTGATATTTCGATTTAGTGTCCTATAATTGACCGAACTCCGTTTTGTGATATGATTCGGGCAGACAAATCTATTCGGATTTCATCCCTAGCTGATCGGAGGTCAGTATGAAAAGTAGAATTGTCTCTGTTCGAAGGGATTTTGTCCTTCCTAAGTCCCTGCCAATGGACGCCGTTGATGCGGCTTACCAGCAGGCGATTAAGGGCCTTAAGGGCATCAATCTCCATATGACCGCGACGGGCGGCCGGAGTGTTGATTGCAAGGTTCAACTTGTAATTAAAGTTGAGGACATGGACATCCCGAAGGAGGGTGCGGAAGTGGTGATGGAGAAGATCGAGAAAGAAATGCGTTCGATTCTGAACGTCTCCTAACCTCTAAACACCCGCCGGCAAAAAGCCACAAGATGAAACACACTTGTGGCTTTTTAATTTTGAGAGACCGGCAGAATTGACTTTTTACCCCATAGTTGATATAATAGGCACCAGAAAGAAAGCAATTGTGCTATCTTATCCTCGCACGTTTACGAAAGGAGTAAGAAAGATGGACCCGAAAGTGATGATGTTTCTGATCGGGGTTATTGCCCTAATCGCGGCAACGATCGTTGTCTGGACACCTGCGCGCATGGCATGGAAAACGGCCGGTATCACGGTTTCAACCGGGTACCTTGGGGTACTGTTTGCCGTTTTCGGGACCGGCCGCTTTAGCTACTGCGTGTCCATCGCATTTTTCTGCGCGGCAGGAGGCGCGCTTGCGCTTCTGGTTGCAACATTGCCGAAGTGGAAATGCGGAGAAAAAATTTAAATAACTTGCGTCGAAAGATGCAAACGAGGCGTCCTATGACGGTCAAAGCAATTTTTTACATTTGACCCGAGGACGCCTTATTTTTTTGGTACAATTACTTCATTATGAAAATCTCCGAAATTAAAAGGGCTTTTGGACACAGGTTAATAGGCACAAACTACATGAAGAAAGCCGTTTGCCAAACTCTTCTTTTGCTTCCACTGGATTTGATTAATTTTGTTACAAAACACGTTTGGTTTGTCGGTTCTTTTGGCGACGGTTGGGCATTTACCCTAAAAGGAACTGAGATAGGAAAAGGGGAGTATCTGATTTTTTTGAGTGATGAACTGCTTGAAGCCGGTTGGGATGATATCTGCTATACCGTTTTGCACGAAGTTGGTCATGTTATTTTGGGACACAGGAACTCAATCGGGGAGGTGCAAAGTAAAGCCGAGGTTAAACTTCAGGAAAGACAGGCGGATGAGTTTGCAAGAAAGTTTATATAGAAACCGAGTCTGTTGACCACCGGTTGTATAATAAGGTGAATTAATGCTATAGTTGCGGAGTTTTATGAAGAAAGCAACAGAAAGATTAGTGCTATTACTTTTGGCTGTCCTAAGTATTGCTTCATTATTGTCAAATAAGTTTGTAAATGCTGCCGGTACCAACTTAATTGCTAATCCTTCCGTGGAAACTGCGTCTGCAACGGATCCAACGCTTCCTGATCAATGGTCTCACGGCGGCTATGGGACAAATACAACCACTTTTACTTACCCAGTGACGGGGTACCAAAGTGCCAAGGCTGTCCAGGTTCAAATGTCGGCTTACACAGATGGGGATGCAAAATGGTTTTTTCAAGATGTACCGGTTTCTGCAGGACAAACTTATGTTTATTCCGATTATTACACTTCTACTATCCAAAGTGACACGACGATTAGGTACACCTTAACTTCCGGAGCATACTCATATACTTATTTGGGAACTGCAGGCGCATCGAGCTCTTGGAAACAAGTTACTTATACTTTTACAACTCCAGCAAGTGTTAAGTCTTTAACAGTATTCCGTTTGATTTATGGAGTAGGATCTCTTACTACCGACAATTTTTCTCTTACATTAAGTAGCCCGACACCAAGTCCTACGCCAAAAAAAACCCCTACTCCGACGCCGACCAAGACACCGACACCAAGTCCTACGCCAACAAAAACGCCTAGCCCTACCCCCACACCTACGCCGACTGTTTCTCCCTCACCGACACCGACACCAAGTCCAAGTCCGACGCCCAGTCCTACACCAACACCAACTCCAACACCGAGCCCTAGTCCTACACCGACTCCTACGCCGTCACCGTCACCAACACCCACTTCCACACCTACACCAACACCTTCTCCTTCACTGACGCCAACTCCGACACCAAGTCCAACCCCTACGGCCAGCCCGTCTCCCACACCTACTCAGTCGCCATCGCCGACTCCATCTCCAACACCAACTCCTATTTCGAGTAACGTAATATTAAATCCTTCACTGGAAGATAGCGGCGACGGAATTACACCCAACTTTTGGTATTCAGATAATGGTTATGGTTCAAAGACGGCTACGTTTACCTATCCGGTAACAGGGTTTGACGGAAATAAAGCGGCCAGAATTGATGTAACCAATTATAGCTCGGGGGATGCCAAATGGATTTTCCAAGATGTTGCCGTAAACGCGGGGGATGACTATAACTTTTCCGACACCTACCAATCATCCGGAACTTCTGAAGTTACCGCCAGATATACAAACATTGACGGTACCGAAACTTATCAATGGATAGCGGATTTACCTCCTGCCTCAAATTGGACCAACTATCAAACAACCATAACCATTCCGGATCTGGCTTCTTCCGTTACGATTTATCATGCGATTATTTCAAACGGTTTCTTGACGGTTGATAACTTTAATTTGTCCGATACGGCAACAGTCGTTCCGTTTAACCAGGGAATGGTTTCAATAGACTTTGATGACGGTGCAATTTCGGGATTTACCGCCGGTTGGCCGATTGTAAATGCGGCAGGATTTAAAACTACGGAATACATAATTACGAGTTATGTCAACAACGATCCGGATTACGTAACCAGCGCGGATATTTTACAAATGCAGGCTCAGGGTGATGATATAGAAGATCACACCCAAACTCATGCTGATTTACCGACGTTAACCCAGGCCCAGATAACCCAGGAGATAGGAGGAGCCAGGACTGATTTGCAAAACATGGGGGTAACGACTCCGATTGTCGCCTTGGCTTATCCTTATGGGGATTATAATAGTACCGTAATTAATGTACTTCAACAATTAAATTTTCTTGGTGCCAGGGCTACAGCTAGGGGATTCAACGACAAAAGTACAAATAAATACACTCTAAAATCTTACTCGTTCGAAAATACGGATACACTTTCATTTATGGAGAATGTTGTCGATGATGCAGTTAGAACCCATACTTGGGCTATCTTGGTTTTCCACTTGGTTGACGATACCGGTTCGGAGTTCAGTACCCCTCCGGCGACTTTGCAGGCGGTTGTTAATTATCTAAAGCAAAATAACGTTCCCGTAGTTACCGTTAGCCAAGGGCTTCAAATGATGTCACAATAAGATAATATGGCAACCAATGAGTTTCATGACAGGTACACGGAATATTTGGATGCACTGCTTAAGAAACCATTGATTGACGGAAGACCGAGAATTTGGGATTTAAGTGAGGTTTTGGAAACAATTAATACGATTGTAATTTGTAAAGAATTGGAAGAGATAACTCCCGAAGAAGCGGATAAACTGACTTCAGAAATTTTTACGCTTTATCCCCAGTTTGAAGAAAACATAAAAGCGGAACTGTCCGAGCACTAAGGTAGTGCTTGGGACAGGGGTGATGCGCAAGGCGCAGGCTCCCTGTCCCAATTTTTGGGTCTCAATCCAAAGCTGACGGATGGATGATTATTTCCCTGAGACCAAGGATAAAGACTACCGCCAAGGTGGCGATGAAAACGGGAACTCCTAATTTCGGAATGAACCAATTTAGGACCCCCTCGGCCCCGAAAAGCGGCGCCAATAACCAGGCAATCCAGTGCCCTTCCTCCTTGTGATAGCGCGCCGAAATGGCGCCGAGGAAAATAAGCCCGCACGGGAATGCTGCGATGAACCAGATGAAAATCGAAAACAGGTGTAGATCGTGATTCATGGGAACCTCTTTCTTTGAATTACCCTTTCGGGTTGTCGCCAAAAATGGCGTGTCGGTTTAGCCAAGCATTCGTTTTTCTGATCCCTCCGACCAAATAGATAATGGCAAAGGGGACAGACGTAAAGCCGGCTGCGGCGTTATGGGTTTCCAAAAATGTGTACATTACTCCCACAACCGCTGACACGATAAAAAAGAGTGCGCACGCAATAAAAAACTTTGTTCCTGCGTTCAAACTTGCCACTCCAAACTCCTTTCGGTGTTTATAAGGTGCGATTGAGACTCTTGCCCGAATATTAACACCCGGAAGCTGAAAAGTCAATGTTATAGGATACTGAGGAATCAGTTTGTTATCTTTGTAAGTTTTGAGCCATCCGGAAGTTGCCGTCGACTTGACATTAGTTTGATACAGTTATAGTATATCGCCATGACAGCAGAAGCAGTTTCAAATGGACCTAGAGTTATTGGGGGAGCAGTCAATTTCCTTCATTCCTTGGGTGAGAAATTGGATGAAAGAAGGTCAAATGCCTTCTACCGCGCTTCGGATATTGTTCTTAATCACGCACCGGCCATTGCCAATCTTGTTGCGCCGGAAAAGCGCGAAGAGGTCTATTTGGAAATTTTTAAGTTAGCCGCCGAAATCTCCAGGTTGGGTTGATTGTCATGCCACCCGTGAAGTAGTATTATTCCAAGAATGTCGGCCGAAAGAGATCGTAATGTCAGGGTGATTCACGGCGCTTTTTACACGGTTCGGGAAATGCGTTACCTTTGTGATGTTGAGGCGGCCCAGTTCCCGGCAAACTCCCAATTGAAAAAAACTATTCAATCTATGAGGGCAGATCTTGAATCGCTTCCGGGAAACTCATTGGTGAGTTATGTGCTGAATCCCGAAACCCAAATCCCTTCTTTCAAGATAGCCTATGTGATAGCCGAAGCGTCACCGGTCGTAAAATGAAAAACCGTCCGGTGTTTGTTTTGCCACCGGGCGGTCTTTCTCTTGCTTTGTTTATTGGTCCTTCTTAACTGGGTATAGATTTGAGTACTCTTTTGACCACCCTCCAGGCGTGTACGTGACGGATGTTCTCGAGCTGAGACAAATCTGCCCCCAAATTGCGAAGGTTTTCGGCGTCTGCCGGGTCAAGGACAACATTTAAATTCTCGTTGTACCTTCCTTCTCTTACAACCCGGTAGTTTACCGTTATGCCCCCGTAGCCAAACGATCTCCTTGAGCTTTTGGTGTGGCTCATTCCGGCTCCCGAAACAAAACAAGAGTACTTTGAATTTAAAAACTTGTAAGGCCCGCTTAACGCCAAAAAGTTTTTAATACTCTTGTCAAAGATTCTAGCCACGCAGTCAGCAGAAGTCAATCGAAAAGATTTTGGGCCACCTCTATTACTGATTTTATCTTCGTGTTACAATAAGTTGTGATAGTTGCAATACTCGTAATTTTGCTTTTGTTTTGGCTTCTCGGTTACGGCCCATTCACGGTTCTTCACATAATTTTATTTAGGTTTAACGGATTGGTTATAACCATTTGGGATCTTTTTATTTTCCTTATTTTTATTTGGCTGGTGGGAATTTTACCGAGTCCTTTCAGACAAATCGCCGTGGTATTCATTTTGATCTGGATTTTGGCTTCGCTTGGGATAATTGCCATCGCGGGACTTTCCAATATCCTTGTTATTGCAATTATTGTTGGAGTCCTTCTTTATATTCTGAGTGGGGGAGGAAAATAACCCCTCGGGGAGAAATTTGACACCAAGCCTATAGTTTGACTTTTACTATTTTTCGTGTTACCATTTAGCCTCGTTAGCTTGCATCTATCAGCCTTAAAATTCAATTTTCCAAGGAGGAAGGAATGAAGAAGTGGTCGTTGCTGGGTGTTTTGGCAATAGTAATAGTTATGGTTATGTTGGTTGCCAAAGTACCGTATGTAGGGCATGTCAGCTACGAAGGACAGGCCGAGAAGACAAACTTGGGTGGTTGTGACGGGTTTTCCCTTCACAATAAGACATCTGGCCAAATGGTTCAGGGATTTATTTACTCCTATAATTGCGCGAGGAGTTTGAATCCCAATGACCGCCAAGCACCCTTTGTTTTTTTCGGCTACAAGCCAGTTGAAGGCAGTCAAGTACGGGTTGACGAGGTTTTGGTCTATCCTGGACCTTGCGACTATTGCCTGCCACTGTTTTCAGTTTATATTTCCGGGAGGTACTAACCCCGATGAAGCGCCTGAAGGCAAAGTTAATATTATTTGCCCAGGCGCTTATTTTTTGATAGGGGAGAAATTTGATTATAGGTTTCAGGTCTTCTACAATAGGGCGCATGTCAGAGCGAGACGGTGGTTATAAGCCATACACAGACGAGCAATGGCAAAAGATTCATAAGCTTTGGGACATCTATAAAGCTGATATTGGTTTGGAAGGTGAACTTTGCATGGAGCTTACCCGAGAGGGAAAAAGTGCAGGTGAAATTGCGGAGTTAGTTGAGAAGCATCGTAAGGAAACTGAAGAAAACCTTGAGATCTGGCACACTTTGCGCATAACCCCTTAGATGGAAGAAATTTGACGGTTTTGTGCTACAATTGCCGTCATGCAGAAAGAAATTCCTTGTCCTGTTACGGTTGCCGCCGAAAAAATTTCGGGCAACGCGGTTGACTGTGCCGATAAGGGCAAGTGCAATAATCACAGCTCCTGTGTTCTTGTCCGGGAATATGGTAGTTGGGAAAATCTAGTACAACACTTTGTCGAGCTTGCCAATGAGACTTCCAGGTTGGAGGACGACTTTTTGAAGAGTTTAGAGTCCCATTGACCAATTGACGATTTAACTGTATACTACCTCTTACACGATGAAAAAAGTGTAAACAGATGGCCCGATTGCTCACGGCAGCCGCCACCTGGCGGCTTTTTTCATTTTTAGGGTTGACTCGCCTCAAAGGTTGATAACTCTTCACGAACGTTAAAAGTAATAAACTTCAGATTTTAAGTAAAGAAAAAGCAAGTTTTTATATTAGTTTATAGTTAGTTTTTCTGCCTACTTACCGTCTGAATTTTATTACTTTTTGATCTTTAGCTCATTAAAAGCCGAAGAAGGAAAAGTTAATTTTCCCAAGCCTCTGTGCGAAGTTTGGGAACGGTCCAAATAATTACGTATTTGGAATTCAAGATGTGACTGGAAGCAGGATTGCTACTAAGACATTTATTTGCCTTATTAGCGCTATTTGAGGGTTTGATCCTGGCCCAGGATTAACGCTGGCGGCATGCATTAGGCATGCAAGTAGAGCGGGTCAGTCGCAAGACTGACCAGCTGCGAACGGCTGAGTAATGGATAGGAATCTCCCCAATGGTGAGGAATACCTCATCGAAAGATGAGCTAATACCACATGACCTCGAAAGAGAAAAGCGCTTAACCGCGCGCCGATGGATGAGCCTATCTCCCATCAGGCTGTTGGTAGGGTAATGGCCTACCAAACCTATGACGGGTACCCGCCCTGAGAGGGGAAACGGGCAGAATGGGACTGAGACACGGCCCATACACCTACGGGTGGCAGCAACTAGGAATCGTACGCAATGGACGAAAGTCTGACGTCGCGATGCCGCGTGGAGGATGAAGGCCTTCGGGTTGTAAACTCCTTTTACAGTAATAGAGATATTATTGAGAATAAGCACCTGCTAACTCTGTGCCAGCAGCCGCGGTAATACAGAGGGTGCAAGCGTTATCCGGATTTATTGGGCGTAAAGCGTTTCGTAGGCGACAGTGTAAGTTATTCTTTTAAGACCACGGCTCAACCGGGGGAAGGGGAGTAATACTGCACAGTTTGATTATTGGTGGGGTTTCCGGAACTGATGGTGTAGAAGTGAAATTCGTTGATATCATCAGGAACTCCGAGGGCGAAGGCAGGAAACTAACCAATTAATGACGCTGAGGAACGACAGCTAGGGGAGCGAAAGGGATTAGAGACCCCTGTAGTCCTAGCCGTAAACTTTGCTCGTTAGGGGTTAGTGGTTTACCACTGGCCCCGTAAGCTAACGCGTTAAACGAGCCGCCTGGGGAGTACGGCCGCAAGGCTAAAACTCAAAGGAATTGACGGGGACCCGCACAACCAGTGGAGCATGTGGTTTAATTCGAGACGAAACGAAGAACCTTACCCAGCCTTGACATGATACCGTTTATGCATCCAGAAATGGGAGCAAATCTTTAGAAATATTGATGGTATCACAGGTGTTGCATGGCCGTCGTCAGCTCGTGCCGTAGGGTGTTCCCTTCAGTGGGGTAACGAGCGCAACCCTTGTCCTAAGTTGAATATTCTTAGGAGACTCCTAAAATTTATTTTTAGGGGAAGTGAGGACGACGTCAGGTCAGCATGGCCCTTATAGCTGGGGCTACACACATGCTACAATGGAGCCGACAGAGGGTAGCCAAGTCGCAAGACGGAGCTAATCCCAAAAACGGCTTCTCAGTGGGGATTGGGGGCTGCAATTCGCCCCCATGAACGCGGAATTGGTAGTAATCGCAAATCAGCTACGTTGCGGTGAATACGTTCTCGGGTCTTGTACACACCGCCCGTCAAGTGAGTAAAGTTGGAAGCACCTTAAGTTCGATTGTATCGGACCAAGGTGAAGCCAGCGATAAGCACTAAGTCGTAACAAGGTATCCGTACTGGAAGGTGCGGATGGATCACCTCCTTTCTAAGGAGTGTGAGTTACACACCCGGTTTTTAAGTCTGCCGTTTTGACCTCTCGCCATTGGGCGAGTAATAAAACGGAGTCAAACGCTTCCGGTCACATCTTGGATTCATATAATTAACTTTATTCCCATTATTCGGCTTATTGAGCCCAAACGAAAAATCCCCTTTTGACAGGGGATTTTTTGTGGGAAAAACTTTTTTGCCAAAAAAAACCGGCGTGTCTCCTAAAGTGACCTTGCGGTCAGGAAACACGCCGTATAGCGGGGGAATGGAAAAATGCTTAGTGAACGGGAGTTAAAGTTGGCGTGCAAACGCCGCTTCCGTCACATGTCCCCGGTGGGTTACGGTATGGCGCAACGTCATTGGTCAGAATCTGAATTGCGACCAGGTGGACTTCCGGCGCGATGTAGCCGATAACGGCTACCAGCACCAAAGCACACATAGTCAAGATGAGCGCATATTCGACCAATCCTTGGCCATTTTCAAGCACGAACAACTTCAGGCGGTTCATTTGCCTCTCCTTTCCGATTGATTTAAGGTTCCTTCGAACTTACTTTGGGGAAGTATACACAAAAATGTCTAAATTGTCAAATTATAGGATATCTATAAAATATCCTCGCGTTAAGCCGTGTAGGCTATTTTTGCCACGAAAAACCGGCAGACTCTTATTAACCCCCTTGGGTTAGAGTCTGCCGGTTTGGCATGATGTTGAAAGAAAAGCTCATTGCGGCTTGCATTTGTTCAGTCGTATGAACTTCTCCTTCAATGGGAACAGGGCGAACACAAATATGTATTGGCAGAGTTGGCCATCCGCATCGCAACTATGCCCGGAATATGGGCTAACGTCACGGCTTAGAATCTCGCTTGCGATATTCTTAATGATGGGCCACCCGAACCAAATCGCAACGGCTATAACGGAAAGAACGAGTGTTGCGATAAGGGCGTACTCCACGAGTCCCTGGCCTCGTTCCTTTTCCCTTTCTTTTTCCATTTTTCCTCCTTTTTGCCTAGGGGCAAACTTTGAACATTTCCGTCCAGCCGGTACCGTCGGTCCATCCGGACGAAAACCAGGCATTGCGGTTTGAGATTACCTCGATGTAGACATTTGTGCTTGGGTTTTTGATAAACATCCCGACGGCGTCTTTCAGATATGGGAAGTTCAGGTAGATGCTGTTTACCGGCGGAGTATCTGCTGTTCCGCAAACCGTTACCACTTGGTAATTGTCCCCAACCCACATTCCGTAGTACGCTCCGCCAGGTGCAGGCAAAAGATTGTAATTCTTGCCGGCGATAAACCTGGAATGCGGGAGGAACGGAAACACCTTCAGTATGAAATCATTTCCACCGCGTGTTTCCAGTGGGATGGTGGAAAATCCGGGGTAGTTCAGCGGATTTCCATCTGATTGGCATTGCGGCAAGTTATCGGGCACTGGGAAATACGGATCCCAGAGTCTCATTGCCTTACAATGTCCCTCGGGTGTGTCGGGTAGTGGGGTGGTGATATCAAGAACCGATGAAAGAAAAGGAATTGCCGTTTTTTTGAAAACTTCGGCTAGTCCCGCTTCAATCAAGGGTTTTTGAACCGCCCAAACCGATTCTATTGCCGCTTGTCCTTCTGACAAAGTCGAGGTCGGCGTCTGAACCGGAACAGGGGTAATTGCCGTGGGGCTCGGATAAGGCGTTTCGGCGGTTGGTGTCGTCATTGGTGTTGCCGGCCAGAGTATCGGCGGAGTCGGAGCCGGGGGCACTGCCAAACACGCCGAAAGTATCAGTCCGAGAATTACAAAAGCAATTAAGGTTACAGCTTTTTTCTTCATGTCATTCTCCTTGACTTGAAATTTATGCCTCCGCATTTCCGAGTGGAATGAAAATTATCCGAATTACCGGATCTGCGGTTAGACCGGATGGCCTTTTATCCATTTGAACTTCCAACCCTCCAAAGTTGTGTGATTGCGGTTGGTCTTTTGCATCCATCAAGTGTTCCATAATCCACACCGCTATGCCCGGACCATAGATCTCTGTAGTCATATCTTCAACGAGGCCTGCAACTTCGCTATCGGAGTTAATGGGGATAATGAGCAGATTGACCCCATTTGCATAAAGAACCGTGACCATCGAGTGACCGGGATTGACGTAAATTGTACACGGACTGCCGCACTCTGTTTCAAGTCCGGTATTAAGGTTAAAGCCGTTGGTTTTTAGAACCGCAGGTACATCCACAGTAGTTGGAACCGGACTCGGCGTTGACGGGTATATTGGCGTCAAGGCTGGAGTGCGTGCCAAAGCTGCGGGGGACGGAGTTATAACCGTAATATGACAGGCAAAAACAAAGAAAGCGATTACAAAAGTCGTGATTACCAAGACGGAGTCGGAACGATTTGTCATGACACACCTCCCTTCTGATTTGGATTTTTCCTGATGAGTTAAGGGGCTAGCTGTTTTCAATATCCGGGTAGCAGGCTGGACTGAAAAATCACCTAGATTGTAGCAGTAATTAGCGGGGATTCAAATTTCAGTTACTTGAAGTTGCGGTGGTAACCCGGGTTTTGGGGTGGTCTGGCTTGCGGGGACGGTGTAGGAATTGGGGTTTGGCTGCCGAAATTATAATTCGGAATAGTTTCTTTACTTGCCTGTTTGGTCCAGCGTTCGCGCGAGACTTGAATTACGGTTTGTCTATTTAGGTTACTTGAAATCGGCAGGGGTAGAGTTGTGGCGACAAACGGGCGGGTTACCTGTGAATCGATTGTCATTTTGGCGGCGATTTGATATTTACCAAGATCTATTAGGTCTTGGGCGGTAAAAACTTCGGAGAATTCTTTGGTTAATATATCGGCGTCTCCAGCACCAACGGCAAAAGTCATAACCGTTCCGGCATTTCCCAAAATTGCTTTGGTAACTTCTTCCGGAAGTTGGGCCATATACTGGTTTGCAAGCATAATATCGAGTCTATATTTCCTCGCCTCCGACATAATCTTAATGAAAGAGCCGGTGGCAAAGTTCTGAAACTCATCAACATATAAATAGAAGTCTTTTCTTTGCTCTTCGGGTATATCGACTCTATGCATTGCCGCAAGTTGGAATTTTGTGATAATCATGGCACCGAGTAGTGCGGCATTATCCTCACCCAGACGTCCCTGGGACATATTTGCAATGAGAATTTTTCCCTGATTCATAACATCATCGAGTTTAATTGAACTTTTGGGGTGTCCTATGACGGTTCGGATTAGGGGAGAGGTCACAAACTGCCCGACTTTATTTAAAATGGGGGAGATAGCCTCCTGTTGAAGTCTTTCCGGCATTTTGTCAAATTCGTCGCGCCAGAACTGCTTCATGGTTTCATCAGTTAAGGAATCCTCAATCCTTGACCTGAAGAGTTTATTGGTAAGAAGGAGGGGAACGTCTTTCAGGGTAGAGTTTGGGACCTGGGCCAAAGTGAACAGCGAATTACGTAAAATATATTCGAGTCTCGGACCCCAGGAAAAGCCGAAAATCTTATTGAAAATGGAGACGATTCCGGAAACGACCAACTCCGCCTCTTCTTTATTGGTTACCTCCAAGGGGTTAATTGAAATCGGGTAGTCGGTATCGGCGGGGTTAAAATAAATGACGTCATTAATTCTCCGCTTTGGAATGTAGTCTAAAATTATTTCGGAAAGGTCCCCGTGAGGATCAATTATTGCCATGCCGCGGTCTTTTTTAATATCATCAATTGCCATGTTGGCAATTAAAGTTGATTTTCCGGTTCCGGTTTTTCCGATTGCCCAAATGTGACGGCGTCGATCGATGTCTTTTATGCCGAAGATTGTATCCCGGTTTTTGAAGATGGTTCGTCCAAAAAAGTTGATGTGCTCTTTGTCTTCGTCTGTTGCCGTAATTGCGTTGGGAAGGTTTTCGGGCGGTTCGGAAAGAACCTTTGTTCCCCAGGCAATTCCGGTAACTTTTATTTTGTCGCTGGGAAGATGCCAGAGGGTGGCGAGTTCAAGAATATTTAGGACATTATTTCCGGTTACTTTTCTGGACAATGCGGCAGGAATCGGATCGCCTCCTCCGAAAAGTCCTGGACTTTTACCCGAAAAATGATTGGCGTCGGCTCTATTGTAAACTCCGAAAGAACTGGTTAGTTCCGTTAGGGATTTATTCGTGTTTGATATTAAGCGGATTGATACCTTAAAACCCGGGTAAGAAACTTTCTCAGTAATTATCATTTTGTCCGCTCTTGGGGAATAAGATCCATCTTCGTTTTTGGTGCCGTGGTCGGCATACGCGGCTCCTCTTGACTGCCATCCGGTGCCTGCCGATTCGAGTGCGATTTGAACCACTATTAACTCCGTCGGCTCGGCTTTGGACAAAACGGAGAGGACCGAACTCATTGGATCAACATCGGTAAACTTATCGTAAGTTCCTACAGGATAATAATTTCCTTTTGCCGGTTTTAGTTCCTTGACAACAAGAGGAACCCCAGCAAGAGGATCTGTCACTTTTTCAATGACAACGAGCGGGTAGTTGCTTTGGAGCTGGGCTTGTACAAAAGGAACAAGGGAAGGATCGCAGGTAATAAGAAACCTGATTTGTTGGTTTACTGAAGCAATTTCCAAAGCAAGCGGAAGCGGTTTTGTACCGAATAGTTTTTTCAGAGGGGAGACGGAATTAATTTGGGTGAGAGCCGACAGAAAAGTCTTCGCGGCTTCGGGGGTGATTTCGATATTCCGCGGCAGCTTAAGAAAAAGGGTGGACAGTGAACTTTCCATAGAATTCACTTCTATTATATATTGTTAACTTTGCTTGTCCAAGAACCAGGACCCTAATTGTTATGATATTCAAACTAAAGAGAAGCTAAAAACGGGGCGCCTAATTTTAGCCTCAAAAGCGTAGTAGTGTCAATCTTGACATAATGAACTCCGAGTGTCTATAAACATAGTGGGAGGAGGAAATTATCAAGCATGGCAAACAAAATTAATTGGTTTGATCTTAAGTGGAACTTTATCTCAGGAAAAGACGAGTCTGTGAAAGTTTTCCTTAAGAGTAAAGGTATTTTTAAGTACCCTTCGTCTTTTGTTAAAGACTGGAAACGTGACCGAAGTGAGTATAGAAGGATTGTTGAAGCTGCAATAGATGAAAGAATGTTGAATGAATTTGGTGGTTCCGTAAGTCAAATCCGAATAAGGATGGCTCTCTTTGCGAAAAAACTACAAGAAAAAGGAATTGAGGCATTGGAGAAAAATGAACAACCGATGACTCACTTAGAGGGTTTGAAATTTTATATTGAAGCAGCAAAAATGGAGAGAACAGCACGTGGCTTAGACAGTAAGAATAAGAGGCAATTTTTTGATATTAATAATTTTATTTGGGAAACCAGATTCGGTCGGGAAGTTCGGGGTATGAATGCGGACCAAATGGCGAGGGTGTATCAAAGGTTAGACGATCTCGAAAAAGAGAGGAATAGAAAAGATTGTTATTCCAAGGCTTCTATAGTTAGTTCTAAATAAAGTGTTGGTATAAAAATAGTTGCCGTGTTAAAATATGCTTCAGTTTGGGTGCGTGGCTCAGTGGTAGAGCGCGTTCCTGATAAGAACGAGGTCCATGGTTCGATCCCATGCGCACCCACCAAATCTGCTCTTGACGCTTCTTTCTAATCACGATATAATTCTGCTTACACTTTTGAGTTCGGAAAACTTAATGGAAACCTTAAAGAAATTTTTTCAAAAAATCCTAGCCACCCTGCGTGGCTAAAATTTAAGGGTAATTTTAAGCTTTAACCGGCCTCAAAAGGTCGGTTTTTTGTTGTATGACAACTGTTCAAACTGATCAAGAAAAGTTAGATGCACTTTTGAAAAAGTTAGAAGAATATGAGGCTAAAGTCGCGTTTCGCCTGAGTCATTTCAGGGGAGTTGCCCACGAATCAGCATCGGGTGAACTAGCGTCATCGGAATTAAAAGTTTTGCAAGATTATGTTGCAAGCTTGAAAGCCGAAATCGCGGTGCTACAGGCAAAAATGGGCATCAAAAAATAATTTTTTGGGCTCGAAGTTTATCTGGCTGAACACCTCATTTGCAATGAGGAGGTAGGCGGTTCGACCCCGCCCGAGTCCACCCAAAGTTTATTAGGGCTTAAAGGTATTTAAGTAGGTTCGATTCCTACTAAGTCCACACTGATCCGCTTAGCAGCGGTGAATAGATCTTTAAAATTTGAAGATTATGATTTTTTTGTTTGCTCCAACTAGCGTTGGAGTAAATGTAGAAGAGGAAGGTCGCGTCCTATATCCTGAAACTTGTTTCAGGAGTGTGGGATCGCAAGTTAAAAAAAGCAGACAGTGAATGCCTTGCTTTTCGTCTCCTAAGAAGGACGTACATGGTCGCGAAAGTCGCCGGGGAGGAGCCACGATCCTTTGATCCGACGGTGTCCGAATGGGGAAACCTACCGCGTTTTACGCGGAACTCGCGCTTAAAAAAGTGCTCGCAAGAGTGTTTATAGAGTGTCGAGAGGAAACCGGCCGAACTGAAACATCTCAGTAGGTCGAGGAAAATAAATCAATTGAGATTCCGTTAGTAGCGGCGAGCGAAAACGGAACAGTCTAAACCTCATGTCACTTCGGTGACGCGGGGGGTTGCGGGAGCCCAATGTGGGATTAGTATTTGATAGCGGAATGGCTTGGAATGGCCAATCACAGAGAGTGAAAATCTCGTACGCGAAATCAAATATTACCCTAGGGAATTCCCAAGTACCACGGGGCACATACCTTGTGGGAATCCGGGGGAACCATCCTCCAAGACTAAATAAGACGAAAGAGCGATAGTGAACTAGTACCGTGAGGGAAAGGTGAAAAGCTGGGCGAGACGCCCAATGAAATAGAACCTGAAACTGTTTGCTGACAAACCGTGAGAGCTTCCGTAAGGGAGTGATCGCGTGCCTATTGAAGAATGAGCCGGCGAGTTTTCAGTTACTTCGTTGTCTAACCACATTAATGTGGGGAGGCATAGGGAAACCGAGTGTTAATAGCGCGTTTGGAGTAACTGGAAGACCCGAAGCTGGGTGAGCTAACCTCGAGCAGGGTGAACACTCTCGAAAGAGGGTGGGAGGCCCGAACCCGTTGTCGTTGCAATGACATGGGATGACTTGTGGTTAGGGGCAATATACTTATCGAACCCAGAGATAGCTGGTTCTCCCCGAAAGGTCTATGGGGACCGTGCCATGTAAAGTTCTGCTGGTTGTAGAGCACTGGATGGGTGAGAGAGCGCAAGCAATTTTACTCAATCAAACTCCGAATGCTAGCGTGAATTATCATGGTAGAAAGCCGCATCGGGCTAAGCTGATGCGACGAAAGGGAAACAACCCTTGACTCTCAGTTAAGGCCTCTAAATTACATCTAAGTTTGAAAGGAAGTTTCTTTTCTCAGACAGCCAGGAGGTTGGCTTAGAAGCAGCCACCCTTTAAAGATAGCGTAACAGCTCACTGGTCGATGGGAGGGAGCGCCCAAGATTTATCGAGGATAAGATGTATGCCGAAGCTAGAGATTTTTTTCTGAATTTATTCAGGAAGGAGTGGTAGGGGAGCGTTCCAATTGCGGTGAAGGTGAACCGGAAGGTTTGCTGGAGCGATTGGGAGTGAGAATGTCGGCTTGAGTAGCGTACAACGCCAGTGAGAATCTGGCGCGTCGAATGTCCAAGGTTTCCACTGCTAGATTCGTTCACAGTGGGTTAGTCGGCACCTAAGGCGAGGCCGTTTTGGCGTAGTCGATGGGTGATTGGTCAAAATTCCAATATTTGTGTTAAATCGTTATCAACTAGGGATTGACTAAGCAGGAATTTCGGAGCTTTTTCGTGAAGTAAAGTGCAGAAGCCAAGACAGTTGTGAATGGAAAATCCGTCACAGCGTTTAATCGAGGTGGTGCAAAGTTTCCCGCGAGGGAGGCTATTCCGAACGTTTCAGTTTACGAGAAAAGATTCGTAGTGAGAGTTAACATAAGCCGTACCGCAAACCGACACAGGTGGACTGGGAGAGTATCCTAAGACGATCGAGAGACAAATCCTCAAGGAACTCGGCAAAAAAACTATCCGTAACTTAGGGAGATGGATTGCCTATCGCAAGATAGGTTACAACTAAAGTTTATTAGTCGACTGTTTATCAAAAACACAGGTCCGTGCAAAGGCGAAAGCCGCTGTATACGGGCTGACGCTTGTCCAGTGCCGGTAAGTTAAGAGGAGGGGTGTTCATCGCAAGGTGAGTGCTCCGAATTTAAGCTCCGGTGAACGGCAGCAGTAACTATAACTGTTCTAAGGTAGCGAAGTTCCTTGCCAGGTGAGTTCTGGCCCGCATGAATAGCGTAACGAGCTAATAACTGTCTTGAGGGTTTACTCGGCGAAATAGCGATGGCTGTGAAGACGCGGCCTACTTCCACATGGACAAAAAGACCCCGTGGAGCTTTACTGCAGGTAGATATTGCTTTCATATTTTTTGATTGTCTAGAATAGGTGGGAGCCGCAAGGCAACCTTGTAATACCACTCGTTGAAAAATGTGAGGCTAACTTAGGAGCGTTGAATACGCGTTCGAGGAATGTGTTTGCCGGGCAGTTTTACTGGGGCGGTACCCTGCTAAATTGTAACGCAGGGACACAAAGGTTGGCTTTCCGCCGATGGAAATGGCGGTTCAAAGCGTAAAGGTTTAAGCCAGCTTGACTGCGAGACCGACGGGTCGAGCAGGTACGAAAGTAGGTCTTAGTGATCCTCCAAGGCATAGTGGGTATGCCTGGAGCTTAATGGATAAAAGCTACCCCGGGGATAACAGAGTAGTCGCGCCCGAGCGTCCATAGCGACGGCGCGGTTCGCTACCTCGATGTCGGCTCATCACATCCTGGCGCTGAAGAAGGTGCCAAGGGTCGGTCTGTTCGCCCGTTAAAGTGATACGCGAGCTGGGTTCAGAACGTCGTGAGACAGTTGACCATAAACATATTATGGTGACAAGTTCTAAGCTGTCTTTACTATACAAACGTTTTTGAATCATTCTTGATTTTTATCAAGGAGTAGAGGTTAGTATATTTTGTTATTTCTAGGTATAGTTTTGGCTCGCCACCAAAATAAATCTGACTGTTTGCTGGAAAATCCGGTGAATCTTGTGCTACTTAAAAAGTAATAATGCATCAAGTGCGGACAATCAGCAGGAAAGACCCTGAAAGGGGAATCCTCAACGACCATACGTCAGAACTTAATCGATAAGATTAGGTAAGATATGGCCTGATCCTACGAGCGATCGTAGGTTTTCAAGACGTCCGTCTTGAAATTTAAAACTATTATGTCGGACTCTATCCTGTGGAAGCGTTGGAATCTTGAGGAGAGCTGGGGACAGTACGAGAGGACCTCCCTGGGGGAATCCCTGGTGTGCCGGTTATTGCGTCAGCAGTAACGCCGGGTAGCTACATTCCCAACGGATAACCGCTGAAAGCATCTAAGTGGGAAGCCAACTCCAAGATTAGGATTCCGCATTAAATCCCTGGCAGAAGACCAGGTTAATCGGCAGGCACTGGAAGACCCGTAAGGGTTTAAGGTTACCTGTACGAATAGATTGATCCTTGTGATCCCACATTTGGGACGCGACCTTCCTTTTCTAAAGTAAATTAAAAACAAAAAAATTGATTTTTTCAAAGCAGTGTTCTGGTGGTTCGAGCGATCTGGCTCCACCTGTTCCCTTTCCGAACACAGAAGTGAAACGGATTAGCGCAGACGATAGTTCTCGGGCAACTGAGCGCGAAAATATGTCACCGCCAGAACAATGCTTTGAAAGCTAAATCTTCAAATTGGAAAATCCTCCGGTAAAACGGGGGATTTTTTGTGGTGGAAAAACGGGTTTAGTTGTACAATGGCTTCACACTTTGCATTGCATACGCAAAGCTTGATGCACCTGAAAATATTTTTGTTTGGGCTTTCCGTCGGTAATTCTACTCGGCAAGAAATTCTAATCCAGAAGGAGAATCAATGAATACGATGAGTGTGCAGGATATTCTTGGAGTTATCGGTTTGGCCCTGGTCATCGCAGTAATCTTTCTGGCACCCCTGGTGCTTGAAAGAACTCTCCGTTCATCAGAGAAAGAAAGAGAAAAGGAGGGTGTGAATGATCCGGAAAATTGTTGAAATTGCCGTTATTGTTGTTGGCAGCATGCTTAGCCTACGGGCGATCTCATGTCTGCTGTCGGACTTTTTTACCAGAATCGGTTGGCCCGATAAATAACGGATAGAGGAAACTCTGTGATTCTTATGCCGTCTGCCGGAGGTTGTGGTTAATATAAACACAATTTTTCGGCAGGCGGTAAGGAGGTTTTTCTTCTTGTCAGTTTATGTTTTCAGGCGTACAATACGCATATTACGAAAAGAAAGGCGGTAATGAATAGTGATTACAAAATCAACTTCAGGTAAAGGTATAACCATGGCGGAGCTCCTCGCTCGTGCCAAAAGCAAAGTTCAGAGTTTTACAAAAGGTCAAAGAGTTAACGGGAAGGTTCTTTCCATTTCTCCAACAGTAGTACTATTTGATATCGGCGGTAAATCCGAAGGAATTGTAAAAGAAAAGGGCTACACAGACGCAAAAGAATTTATAGGAGGACTTAAAGTGGGGGACATGGTAATGGTAACAGTACTTGTTCCCGAGACCCGCGAAGGTACAACTATTTTGGGACTCAAAGATGCAATGAAGGATGTGAGCTGGGTTAAACTTGAGGAAGCAAAGAAATCTGGAGAAGAAGTGCCGGTTCTTGGTAAGGGAGTTAGTACTCCGGGATTTGTAGTTGATGTACTTGGAATTGAAGGATTCATCCCGACCTCTCAACTTGGAAAAGAAGTTACTGGAAATGCTCAAAACTTGGTCGGAAAGTACTTCAAAGCCAAGGTGATGGAAGTTGATAAAGCGAACAATAAAGTTGTCCTTTCTGAGAAAGAAGTGTCGGAAGCAGGGAATATTGCTCTGGTTAAAGATGCCTTGAAGAAGATTAAAGAAGGGGAAATTTATGAAGGAGTTGTTACCACCGTTGCACCTTTTGGCGCTTTCGTAAAAATTGAAGTTCCCGTCAAAAAAGAGAAAGTCGAAGTTGAAGGGCTGGTTCATGTTTCGGAACTTTCCTTTTCCAGAGTTAATCTTCCGTCGGACGTTATTCATGAGGGAGATAAGGTCAAGGTAAAAGTCCTGGCCGCGCATGAAGGCAAACTCGCGCTTTCTATTAAGCACGCTATGAAAGATCCCTGGGAAGATGTTGAGAAAAAGTTTAAGCCGGAAGAAAAAGTTACAGGGAAGATCGTCAGAATTTCAGATTTCGGGGCTTTTGTTGAGCTAACCCCCGGAGTTGAGGGCTTAATCCATATTACTCAGATTCCGCCGTCCATGAAACTTGCGGTTGGTGCTGAGGTCAAATGCACGATTGAAGAGGTTAATATGAAGGACAAAAGAATTGCTTTGGGTCTCGTTTTGACTTCAGTTCCGGTCGGGTACAAGTAAAATAACTTTAGGTAGTCGCGGGTTGCGGGACGGATAGAAGTTCACTCCGTAGCTTTCTTAACATCTCGACCTTGTAAACGTCCTCATTTATTTGTTCCGTATCAGTGATCAGATGCTCATTGATGTTGAGGTTGTTCGGATAATTTAGTCCGTCGTAAGATCCCGAATTAAGATCACTTTTAATTGCTTTCTCGGTTATGGCATCAATTATTTTTCCATCGGAAGCTTTGATTTTTACGGGAATAAACTGCCTCCAAACTCCGTCGAACTCCCACTTTTTCATTACCACAAGATCTTCAGGCTCAAATTCCCAAACAACTCCACCCACAACGCCAGACCCTTGGTTGATTGTATAGGCTTTAAAAGTGTTGCCCCAGGCGGCTTCCAGTAGCTTTCTGGGAGGATCGGGAATCTGATCTAAAGTTTGATAAACAAGTTGATAACCTTCAAGCTCGGCTCCAATGTGATAGATAGGAGTTTTGCCTAGAACTTTTGAAATTTTCTGAGCGTCCCTATTTGCACCGTAGCCGAAAAAGTATATTTTATTTTGGTCCATAATTTTTTAGCTGCCTTCCGTGTAGGGAATTGAACTTTTTATATCATCAACAATCTTATCCATTCTTACTTTGAAGCTTTCAAAACTTCCATAAATTCTGATTTTGTTTGGAGCGATTTTAATTTCGGCGCCGCCCGAAGGATTCATATCGATTGAACCCAAATACTCATCTTTCATCTTGCCGGGTCTGTTTATTTCTATCGCGGCATTGCCTCCTTCGGCGCTCAGAAGCACACTTTCCAGAGATCTGTCTCCAGAAAAAACAAGTTTGTAAAAATGATGGCGCGGTTTTTCTATCCTGAATGTCACCCCTGAGGATGTGTTTTCGAGAACCGCTCCCTCCTGCTGACTTTCCAGAAATTGATTTAATTTTTGAATAACACCCTTTTCGTACGTGTAAATACTTTCCAGGACTTCCGGTTCGAGGTTAGCTTCGGTTAAAATCTCTTCCTCGTTCATAGTCCCATTATCATTTTTAAATTCCGGTTTTGCAAGTTGAAATTGTTATATAAATATACCCTATAGACTTGACTTTTGGCCTCAAAGATGATACTATAAGACACTTTTAAGACTTATATTTAGTCTCAATTGCGAGGCTCAATTTAGCCTTAAATTGCACCTTACCAATAGGAAAGAAAGATTCGTTCACGAACCGGTTGCCTGAGAATCTCTCGGACTACGAGATCGTGAACGAAATTGTATCCTGATTATTCTGAAGGGAGCCCCCATGACCGGTTCGTTGAAAGGAATCAGCATGTTCCTTGTCCTTACGGCGTGCCTTTTTGCCGCAGCGGCATATTGTTTGACGCCGCATCAAACCATCCAGTTGGGGACAGATCTTATTCCCTTATCGGATGCCCATAATCCGGCTCATACTCCGTTGTTAAACCCGGATGCACAATCCCGAGTTGAAGGAGTAATCAATAGCTGGACCAGGTATGGCCCCCCAAATGACAAGCAAAAGACGCGATGCGTCGAGATGCTTCTTTCGGGAGTGCCTGTCCGCTGGCTCGTTTGGAACTTCACAAAGTTTTCAACATTTGGAGTTCCAAGGGGGGAGTTGAGTTGGTTCGACAAGAACGGTTGGCAGGATTCATATCCGAATAAGTCGGGTGATACCCTGACTGATACACCAACTGATCTCCGGAGCGATCCGAATGTAGCAATGCAAGAAGTCAATTGCTCGGATTTTCCAACCCTCCCGCCGCTTACCCCGGCACAATAATTTCTTTCCTACGCCTTTGTTTTACCCAAAAACCCCTCTGGCAAAAGAGTGATCTTTACTCTCAGAGGGGTTTTTAATTGGAAAAAACAACTTTATTGAAGAACCTCGGGTTTAATGTTGTTGACACTATTGATTATTTCGGTCATTGGCCCGGTAGCCTCAGCACTTTCCAGGAATTGGTCTCCTGCATCTTTTCTGTCTTTAAGTACGCGGAAGAGCTTCAAAATTTCATTTTTTCCCAAGTAGCTTGCACCAAATCCCGCAACGCGTGCAGCTATATAGTGGAACATCTCCAACTCTTTCGGATCGTGTGTTGTCTTCAAACCTTCTTCCATCGTGTCGTAAGCAAATTTGTGTAGTTCGGGGGACACAGCCCCAAGTATATTTCCGGTATCTGCGTCATTCTCGAAAGAATCCGAAAGAAGCTGATAAACAACATAAAATCTCATTCTGGGTTTATCCTTAACCGCGTCTAAAATTTCCTCAACGATCTTTTCATCTTTTACTGTTTTCTTACTCGGATCCTGACTATCCTGAACAGTTTGGCCCGCAGTTCTTAGTGCCCAGGCGAGTTTGGTCGAGGCGTTCCATGCATCCTTACTAAGTTGCCCGGTAGCTTTGTTTTCACTGAAGACCGGTTCAAAATTGTCGGGAATATTAACAAGCGATTTCAAAGCCAAATCTTTATCTTTGTACGCTTGGGCTTCCCTTGTTGCCAGAAGTGCCGAAGTGGGCATTGGTTTTTCGTCCATGGCTACATCTTATATGCATCAGAACGCGGAGTCAATTTGCCCAAAAAATTTTGTGGTATTATTCACTTGATGTCACTTCACTCAAAATATGTCTGCCAACAGTGCGGATATGAATCCACCGGCTGGCTGGGAAAGTGCCCCGAGTGCGGAACCTGGAATTCACTCGTCGAAACTGTTGTCGATGTAAGTTCTAAATCGCAAAAAACGAAGTCAAATCAATCCCGGCGTCCAGGCGCAAAAATTCAGAAGCTTTCCGATATAAAACAAATTGCCACCAGGCGTATTTCCACAAAAATTTCGGAACTGGATAGGGTGCTCGGTGGGGGACTTGTACCCGGGCAGGTGGTTCTTATAGCCGGGGAACCGGGTATCGGAAAATCCACGCTTCTAACCCAAATCTCGGAAACTTTAGGCACAGTTTTGTATGTTTGCGGTGAGGAATCGGCCAGCCAGGTTAAGGTTAGGGCCGACAGACTTGGTATCAAAAAGAACAATATAAGTCTACTGGAAGAGACGGATGCGGACAGTGTAGTTGACCAAATATCAGTCATGGACAAGGACCTTTCCGCCGTGATTGTAGACTCAATTCAGACTATGACTACAGGCGATCTATCCGGAATGGCCGGATCTGTCGGGCAGGTCAGGGAGTGTGCCTTTAGGCTCCTCCGTGCAGCCAAGGAAAGGAATGTTCCGCTTTTTCTGGTTGGTCATGTAACCAAAGAAGGAACGGTTGCTGGGCCGGCGGTTCTTGCGCATATAGTTGATACCGTCTTATGGTTTGAGGGGGATAAAACACTGACTACACGGGTCCTCAGGGCCGTCAAAAACCGTTTCGGTCCGACGGATGAAGTTGGAGTGTTTAATATGGAGGATGCCGGACTAATACCCGTTACCGATATTGAAAAGGCATTTTTGGAACGGGGTAAAAAAGACGTGGCCGGAAGTGTTGCCACTTCCGTTATGCAGGGGACAAGGCCTATTTTAGTAGAAATTCAGGCACTGGTCGTGCCTACAAAGCTTATGATTCCCAGGAGAGTTGCCCAGGGAATTGATTCTAGGCGTCTCGAGCTCCTTTTGGCTGTTTTAACCCGGCGCTGCGGTCTGCCTTTATACGAATATGATGTCTTTGTAAATGTAGCAGGAGGACTTAAAGTTACCGAGCCAGCAACCGATTTGGCGATTTGTCTTTCGATTGCTTCTGCCTATTTTGATAAGCCCGTGAGTGGAAAAGTTATAGCCGTTGGGGAGGTAGGCCTCTTGGGGGAGATTAGGGAAGTGGTTGCCCAGGAAAAGCGCCTCAAAGAGGCCCGCAGACTTGGTTTTACCTTACCTTTTAGCTCGAAAGAAGCCAAATTTGTAGGTCAAGCAATCAAAATCCTCTTTAAATAGTTTTCCACGAGTTGTCCACAAAAAAATTACCCAATTTAATTTTGCCGTGCATACGGCCTATTTGATATCATTTTTGACTATAGGTGGGACATAATTCGGTGTCATTAGAATTATGGGGTTTGACAGATTTGACAGGGAGTGTTACACTTTTTCTTGAACTTTGAAATTGGGTGCTAAAAGCATAAAAAAAGAGCATCGCCATCGTTGGGTTCTCCTCTAATGATTAGTGGGACTCGCCACGAATAGAGATGCTCTTTCAAAACTGTAACGAAGTAAATTTTCAAGTACTTCGTACATTCGATTTGTCTTGCGGACAGGTTAATTTGGAACTAACTATATCAAGACAAATCGTAATCAGACTAAAACGATTAGAAGGGGTTGTCAAGCCCCTTTGAGTTGATCGGCTCTGGTAGGGACGGGTGGATTTTAGGGCAGGAAATCTACCCGCTCCTAATGGAGCCGATTTTTTGTGGAGTTGACAAGCTTTTTAACTTACTATATCCTGCAGTCAACTCCTGCCTTCATTTAAACTAATGAAAATTAAGTTTTTAAGAGCAGGTTTAATTGTTTTAGTAGCGGTTTTATTTGCCTCAATTCTCCTTTTTAGTAAGCTGGATTTGTTTTCCAAATTAATTACAAAAGCTTATCCATCATATTGCCCTGATGTTTGTACATCTGCCGGGGCTACGGAAACGGTTACAAGTCAGGCTTCGGCAGGCAGGTGTTGGGTAGCGGCATGTAGAGCAACGAACGACTCGTCTTGCTCCAAATATGGCTGGTATATAGACCACTACATCAGCTGTCCTATTACCTCGCCACCGAGTGGTCCAGTTAGTTGTGTTACCTCAACAAATCCTTGCAGTTCCGGAAGTTACTGTAGGAAGTGGGTATGCCCCAATGGAGACACGAATCATGACGGTAAATGCCAAACGGGAGATACCGGCGCGACTTATACCGATTATACGGATTGCGCTGGCGTCAGTTGCGGAAGCCAATGTTGCCAAATAGATTGGCTTAACAGTGCAGGGGGCGGTTATTGTACGCAGGCTAAAAATTGTAAGGAAATTAATTTAAACTGTGCCACACCCGGTCCAAGCAAACACCCGACTCCCACTCCCACACCCATCCCTACGCCAACGCCTACCCCCACCTCTACACCTACTCCTACGCCCACAGAAACCCCGACAGCAACTCCCACAGTCACACCTACACCTACGGAGACTCCTACCCCGACTGGCACACCAAACTCATGTAATGGAACTTGTGGGAGTAATTATGACTGCCAGGGTGGTTATTACTGCTACAACGGTAATTGCAGAAGTCCGAATTGCCCGAACGATTCAAGCTGCAACTGTGGTGCAACCAGCACTCCTACTCCTACGCCGCCTCCGGTTCTTGGTGCCTCGGCCCCTCCTCAACTTCCAAAAACGGGTAATGATACTTGGGAGATGTTGGCAGGAATGCTTGGCTTGGCCGGAGTTGGAGCGTTTATCTTCAAGAAGTTTAAGTTAATATAATTTTATGTATCCCCGAAGAACAATTTACCGGGCTGGTAGATCCAGAGTTCCTGGCGAAGTAAAAGTTTCTCCGGGCACAGCAGTTAAATTTTTTTATCACTTTGCCCGAAGTTTTGGTGCGGGTTTGATTGCCTTTGCAATTGTGGGGTTTATATTTTCATTCTGGCCGATTCTTCAGGTGGAACTTAACTATCGTTTTTTTGGGAAAAGCGTGTCACAAGAGCCGACCGGAAATCTTCCGAACTCAGACGCAGAGGCTCTGGGACTTGATCCTTATTTTTCAATTTATATTCCCAAAATTGATGCCAAAGCTAACGTAATTCCCAACGTTGATGCCGGAAATCCGGTTGATTACCTGGCGGCGCTTAAAAAAGGTGTTGCTCATGCCAAGGGTACAAACTTTCCGGGGCAGGGGAAGCTCATTTATTTATTTTCGCATTCAACCGATTCGCCCTTGGATTTTGCTCGCTATAACGCTATTTTTTACCTTTTGGACCAGCTTAAGAAGGGAGATGTCATAATCATTTACTTTATGAATCAGGAATACGATTATGCGGTTACGAACGAATATGTCACCGCTGCAAATGACACACCCTGGCTTAAGGACGACGGAAGCGGGGAGAAGCTGATTCTTCAGACGTGTGACCCGCCCGGAACTTCGTGGCACCGGCTTTTGGTTGTGGCCCAACCGATAAACCCCTAATATTTACCCTATAACTTGACTTTTGAGCTCAAATTTGATACCATACCAAGGTTAAAAGATTGCTCTTTAAGGCTAAAAATGCACCCTAAATATTTAGAGGTGCCCGAACAAACTATCGTTCGAGTGGAAATCATCCTGTTTCTGATTTAGGTCCATACGAAAGGAGAAAAACCATGGACAGTATTCAAACTCCGCACGGAACCAAGCTGGTTCCTGTTCCTGGAGGCAAACAGAGGATGAAGTTCTTCCTCAATGGTGTGGAGATTACCACGCCGGTTATCAGTTTGGTGGCCTGCCTTGAGACCCCTCAAACTGACTTTCAGGTCGTCTACGGCCTGGGCCCCAGCGGCTACGATGACATTGCTTGGCGGGAAATTGGCGGTGGTGGTGTGGTCGACACTCTCTTCACCTTTATCGAAGGTGAGCTGTATATCGGCCTTCTGACCCAGAACCGCCCATACCAGTCCGACCAGCCCATCGAGAACGTGATCCGTGGATATCTTGACCCTGCCAAGACACGTCTGGAAACTGCTAAGGCTGAGGCGGAGGAAGAAGGTGGTGTTAGCCTCGTTGCTATCGAGATGGCAGGAGATCCGACAAACCCCAACAATGCGTCTACAGAAAGCTGGGGCGGCGGAATCACTCACTATCGCGTACGTACCGCCGAAACTTCTGGTGAGCGAGGCTGATGGTTTTGTCTTCAAACCGGGGGTTGCGAAAGCGACCGATCCGATTGGGGACAAGATCCTCAAATGCCACTTTATCCACTGGAAGAAAGCCGCCAGGCTCGGTGACCAAATGACCTTGGCCGGAGGCTTTCGCCTTTTGGCTGATCTTGCCGACCTCAAGGTCGCAATTATCTTGTTCACTGAGTATTACGAGTAGTTTGTTCCGGCGCTTCTGTCTCCAAAGGGGATCATCCTCTCCAAAACCAACGGCATTTTTTGCTCGCCTACGGTTGCGGTCAGGACCCCCTTTGGAGTCACGAAGTTGCCTGTGCGGTGAAAAAAATTAATCAAAAATTAATATAATCATCACCGCACGGCAACAAAGCAATTTTTTACCTTGTCTTGACATGGTCTAAAATGTAGTTATACTTATATTTGTAACTTCGAGTTTGCCCAGGATTCCGTCAAGTTTCACCATAATTAATTTAATGCCGAAAAAAGCAGTTGCGAAGGTCATCAAAGAAGAAGAAAAAGCCGACGTGCAGTCACTAATCGGCGCACCCGTTGATGCTGGAAATTTACCTCCCGCACCAGTTGCGATCGAGCAGGCTCCGATAAACCCTTTGGTTGTTGATGAAAGAATGATTCCCGATGCGGGTCTTCCTACAGAATATGTTGAGGGAGTACTTGATATCGCCAATGAGGGAAGTGGACTTCTTAGACCCCAAAGATTTGCTCCATCTGACCATGATATTTATATTTCATCCTCACAAATAAGAAGATTCAATCTAAAAGTTGGGGATATGGTTGGTGGACAAGCCCGCCGTCCTAAAGAAAACGAGAGATATTGGGGGCTTCTAAAAGTTGAAAAAGTTAATGGTGAACCCGTTGAAAAACTTGGTCAAAGAGTCGATTATGATAGTCTTGTGGCTGTTTATCCTGATGCACAAATTAATCTTTCGACTGACAAAGATACATTAACTACCAGAATGATAGATTTGATTGCTCCGATCGGTTTTGGTCAAAGGGCACTAATTGTTTCTCCTCCAAAAGCCGGCAAAACCTGGCTCGTAAAAGATATTATCAAAGGCATTGCCATGAATTATCCGGAAAAAGGCAAAGGAAAAGCCAAAAAAGTTCACATTATGGCGGTTCTTATAGGCGAGAGGCCTGAAGAAGTCACCGATATTATTAGGACCATGGATGTTGTTACCGACAAAATGGGCGAGGTTGCCGCAAGCAATTTTGATGAAGCACCTCAGGACCAGACCAGAGTCGGGGAGTTGGCATTGGAAAGAGCAAAGCGGTTAGTCGAAATGGGGCATGATGTTGTAATCGTTCTGGACTCGATTACCAGAATGGCTAGGGCATACAACTTAGCTCTTCCGACATCCGGCAGGACTCTTTCCGGCGGGTTTGATCCGATGGCACTTTTCCCGGCCAAGAAATTTTTCGGTGCCGCAAGAAATATTGAGGGAGGCGGAAGTCTGACCATAATCGGAACCTGTCTTGTCGATACGGGTAGCCGGATGGATGATCTTATTTATGAAGAGTTTAAGGGAACCGGAAATATGGAACTCCATTTGGACAGAAAGCTTTCCGATAGACGCATTTTCCCAGCAATTGATATTTCCTTAAGCGGTACACGCCAGGAAGAACTTCTTTTTGGGATGGAAAAACTCAGGAAAGTTAATACTCTTAGAAGAATGATTGATTTGATGAACGATGACGAAAAGACCTTGACACTGATTGATAGGTTGGGAAAGACAGAAACTAACGACGAATTCCTCGAAAGTCTGAAGACTGCTTAATTGAGCTATTTTTTTCCTCTCCTCTTTTAGTTGCTTCATTGTGTTTCACGAGATATGATCAAAACTTACAATGGACGAGACTTTTGAAGCACTAACTGAGCTTTGGGAAGATTTAAAAACTTTCTTTTTTGAACTGGGAAATTTTATTTTAAGGAGTCTCCATATCAGTTTTCTTAGTTTTGAGGCAAAAAAGGGAGTTGTAGTGTCGGCACTCTACCGTAAGCGGGGAAAGCTTTCAAGAACCTTAACTCATTCTGGGATGGCGGCAATTGCGGCACTTGGTGTAATGCTTGCTCCAGTTATTGCCCAGGAATTTCCTGGTCAAAACGTTAATCCCTGGCAGGTAAATGCCCAGCCTTCAGTTCTTTCCGCTTCCACTGATAGTCCAAGTATTGATACACAAATATCTAGTAAGGTAAGAGATAGTATCATTGATTACACAGTACAGAGCGGCGATACGGTTGCTTCAGTTGCTGACAAATTCGGAATTTCTGCCGATACAGTACGCTGGGAAAACAATCTAAGCGGCGATAAAATAAAAGTCGGCGATACTCTTAAGATCCTTCCGGTTACAGGAGTTGCCCACACTGTGGCGAGTGGAGATACTGTTTATTCGATTGCGAAGAAGTACGATGCAGAAAGCCAGGCTATAGTCGATTTTCCTTTCAATACTTTTACCAATGACGAAACGTTTGAGCTGGCAGTCGGTGAAGTTGTTATCGTACCTGACGGGGTTATGCCTTCAGGATCAGGTCCAGTTACACCCCGTGCGCGCCAGATGACACCAAGTGCTGGTACCGTTACTGCCTCAGGACAGTTTATATGGCCGACTCAGGGAGTTATTACCCAGTATTACTCCTGGTATCATCAAGCCATCGATATTGCCAATCCTGCGGAGCCTCTCGACTTAGCGGCAGATTCCGGAACTGTTATTCATGCAGGTTGGGATACAACAGGTTACGGGAACATGATTATGATTGATCATCATAACGGCTTTAAGACACTCTACGCTCACTTAAGTGTGATATCTGTAGTAGTCGGGCAGACCGTAAATAGAGGAGACGTAATCGGAAGAATGGGCTCAACCGGTAATTCAACGGGCCCTCACACCCATTTTGAGATCTGGCTGAATGATGTCAGAGTCAACCCACTAAGCTATTTGAAGTAATTTTTACAGAGATAAAACCCCCCAGGCAGTCAAAAATCCAGACACGGCAAAAAGAAGATCGCTAATGTCTCCGTTCCAGTAAAGGTTATTGGCTGAACGGTAGGAAAAAACGGTATCGGCAACCGCCAAAATAATGAAAGAAAAAACAAAGTAGAGAATATTCGGGTGATCCGCAATTCCTTTTTCCGTTCTAAGAATAGTTATGGCGAGAGCAGTCAGAAAAGCATCAAACAAGGGATAGAGGATGTTTAGAAAATTTGCCCCAAAAGATACCCCGGAATTCATACTGGTTTGATTCAGAAAAAAATAAAGAATTGCAAAGAATACCAGAAAGGTAAGGGAACCTTCTACAATCAGTTTTGGCGTAAATTTGCCGCCGAAAGAATTAACCAAAAAGAAAGTTCCAAGGATTACGCCAGGGTAATAGAGAAGAAAAGCGACGTCGGCCAGGCTTGGGTAGGGAATCGGACTCCGAAGAACAAGGTTGTAATAGGTCCAGACAAAAAGTCCCAAGGCATAAAAAATTAGTCCCAGTGCATAAAAAACAAGCGAACTTTTCATATTTGTATCCTGCGGGTACTTTTTGAGTTTTGTGATGGCGATTACCGAACCCAAAATAAAAATCAGAGAATAAGCTAGATTAAAGACGAAGTTGATGTCACCTGTCTTATCAGGCGTAAAAAACAGGACTCCGTCGAAAATTAGAATTAATAACGAGGTAATTACCAAAAAGGCCTTCATGATTCAATATATGGCGCATATTCTTTTAAGTCAATTTATTTTTCTTGGTGATATACTAAAATTGAGATGAAAAAGGCACCGTTTTTGTCGTTGGATATATTGGTTCTTTTAATCTCCCTACTTGTAACTTTCGCAAGTTGGGAAATCGTGACGTTGGTTCCGCAAGGTCAGGTTTCGGTAATTGTTTTCATCATAGGAATTACCGCCAGTTTCTTACTCTTTGCGATGGTTTATGCCCTCGGCCGGAGTACTCGTAAGGAATCAGACTTGATTACTGAGCATGCGAGGCTTCTGGCGGCAATCGAGAGCGTGCCAATCGGCATGATTATTGCCGATACAAAAGGGCAAATAATAGTTTCAAACAGTGAGCTGTCCAGAATATTAGGAGAATCGGGAGAAGGTTGGACCATGGAAAAGATTGAAGAAACGATCGGGAGCGTTTACTCGGTCAGAAAGTCTTACGACGACATACTGGCCAAGCGCTCCATAACTGACAGAAAAGAAATAGTTTACGAATCAAAACACTTAAGCATCTTTCTGGCGCCTATTTCTTCGGGAGAGGGGATACAGGGAGTTTTGATTGTTATCCAAGACGTTACAAACCTCTAGAGATATACAAATTTTGCTATAATTCAAGTGTCGCGGGCCGTTAGTATATCGGTCGTACACCGCATTCGCATTGCGGAGAGGGCGGTTCAATTCCGCCACGGTCCACAATTATTGAAGCTTCTCTCTCATATCTTCCAGGTACCAGTTGATAATGACGTTGGTTTTGATCTTGAGTGCGGAGGCTATTTTTGGAATAATTTTTTTGCCTGGCAATCTTTTGCCGTTTTCGATTAAAGTAATATAACTTCGCGAGACTCCACAAAGATTTGCCAAACTTAAAGCCGACAATTTAGCTTTTACGCGTTCCTTTTTTATTTTTATACCGAAAATCATATTTGCAATCACGAGTATACTACAAAAACCTTGACAAAATATCGGCGCTAGTAGATCATAGGTCAAGTGAAAAAAATATTGATTGTTGAGGATGAGCCAGCCTACCTTAAGCTTCTTAAAGATTTTCTTACACGCGAAGGTTTCAGTGTCATTGAGGCCGAAGACGGGAAAAAGGGGCTTGATATGGCTATTGGCGAAAACCCGGATCTGGTACTTCTTGATATAAAACTTCCCGTAATGGACGGAATGACGATGCTCCATGAACTAAGACTCAATGAAAAAGGGAAGAATATGAAAGTTATAGTATTAACCAATCTGGATCCGAACCCTGATCTAATCGAGAAGACTATCAGCGGACAGCCGACATACTACCTCATTAAAAGTGATACCAAACTATCCGAATTAATCTCAAAAATAGAAGAAATTATTTAAATTTCGTTCGAGATCGAAACTTCACCCTCTTTTGGTTTCATGCCCGTTAGAGGAAGCGAGAAATAAAACGTTGTTCCTTTGCCCGCCTCCGATTCAAACCATAACTTTCCACCCGACGATTCCACGATGGACTTATTAACATATAAGCCAAGGCCACTTCCGTCCGGACGTATTTTAATGGCGTTTGATGCGCGGAAGAACTTTTGAAAAAGTTTTGCTTTTTCGTTTTCGGGAATACCAATGCCTTCATCTTTTACTGAAGAAATCACAGCTCCGTCTTTGACGGAAATTGAAACGGTAATCTTACTACCCCCGGGGGAGTAACTGATGGCGTTACTTATAAGATTTTGGTAAACATTAAATATTAAACTTTGATCGAGATTGATTTCGGGTAAATTATCGGCAACATTCATAACAAGGGAGATGTTCTTTCTGGTTAATTCCAATTTGAGTTTACTGACTACGTCATTTGCAAGTTTGACGATATTGGTTGGTATCGGATTGACAATGATTCTTCCCGACTCAATCCGGCTGACATTGAGAAGAGAATTAACCAGGTCAATCATTCTCAAAGTGGAACTATTTATATCATCAAGTTCGTCTTTTTGCTTAGCGGTGAGGTTTTGGATATCACTTCCCAATAAGACTTCCAACCCCCATTTTATAGCGGTAAGCGGGGTTCTAAGCTGGTGGGAAGAAAGCGAAACAAACTCCGTCTTCATTCTGTCGACGTCTTTTTCGTGAGAAATATCTCTGAAGACATCTATAACTCCGATAAGTTGTCCGTTAGCAATGACAGGGGAGGCGGTAAGGGCCACGGGGATTTTTGTGCCGTCTTTCCTGAGGTAGTAATAATCATCGTCGACTGATGTGGAAAATGGCTTCATGGTGGAAATTGCCTTATTGATTGGCCTATTATTAAATTCCAGAAGTTCACCCTTGCTGTTAACTACAGGAAGAATATCGAGGAGCTTTTTTCCAAGCACTTCTTCTCTGGTTAGTCCCAAAATTTCCTCAGCCGCCGGGTTAATTACAATAATCTTTGTTTGGCTGTCGGTGGCAATAACTGCATCGCCTATACCCGACAAAAGTGATTCGTACTTTGTCTTTTCGGTATTGATATCTTCAAGGACATTGAGGCTTGCTCTCCTTGAATCTTCAAGATCCTTGACGGTTGAAGAAAGTTCGGAAGTTCTGTCGGCTACATTTTTCTCCAAGTTCTGATATGAAGCTTGAAGTTTTGACACGGTTTCGTTAAAAACCCTGCCCAGCGTGCCGATTTCATCCGCCGAGTTGACGGTAACCCTTTTTGATAAATCTCCCGAACCGATTTTCTCGGCAACTGTCGAGATCATTTTGATAGGGTCGGTGAACGTCTTTCCAGTTGCGTAAGCTACTGCGACGACAATGATTGCGGAAACTACCGTCATAAATATAAATAAGTTACGCAAATTTATGATGGGAGCATAGGCTTCAGCCTGGTTAATTTTGGCAACAATTCCCCAGCCGGTTTCCGGAACATATCTGGTGACCGCAATGACCGGAGTATTGTTGTAGTCGACCGCATTGAGCATTTCTATCTCCTCCCCATTTATGGCGTGGGTGCTTGGGATGTTTGTTTTTCCCTTGGGTACAATCCGGGTGAGGGCGGCGTTTGGATCAAAGCGAGTGGGTGTAAGAAAAAGTGCATCTCCGTTCGGATTTTTGACTACAAGGAGAGTTTCACCCGTATTTCCAAGTCCTGTGTAGTCCGTAACAACGGAAGTAATATTGGATCCATCCGATTTTATAACAAGTACCCCTAATGTTTTGCCGTTTAAAGTTATAGGGCTGCTAAGATTTAGAGTAACGACTCCATTTTGGTCTTTTGAAAAATCAGTAGTAACATCGGTAATTTTGCCTTTCTGAAAATACATCTGGTTGGAGATATCGGCGCCTGCCGATTTGGGGTTTGTAGAAGCGATGATAATTCCGCTGAGATTAACCACCTGCACCTCTTTGAAGGAGGGGATTATATCCGTTATGCCATCACCCGTTAAGCTATTTTGTATATCTCCTATGTTTTGGGAATCCGGTGTCTGATCATAAGCGGCCATCCTTTCTACAATATCGGGATCTTTTACAAGAAGTGTGAGATATTGCTGGTTCTCTTTGTTTCTGTTTTCAATTCTGCTTTTTTGAATATCCGCCTCCGCCGTGAGCTTGCTTATTGTCTCCGAGTCGATCTGGCTTTTTGCGCTTGAGTAAGCAACAAAAACCAAAACAATGAGGGGGATTAGTGCAATCGATGTAATTACTAATACTAATCTAAGGTTTATTTTCATTTATTTTGCTTCTTTCTGTTAGGAATACCCCGAGGCCTAGAAGTATAAACATCAAGGCTGTATTTAGAGCTATTGGGTTGCTGCCGTCAATAAATTTGTAATAGAGAAAGGGCAAGTTGAATATATATCCCAGAACTCCAACTGAACCGATTAGTATCAGGGGAACCGCGTGGAAATATAATATTTTTTTGTTTAGATTAAACGAATTGAAAAGAGATAAAATCATTGCTACAGAGAAAAGGATAAACCCAAGTACTGATACAGGTGAAGGCATGCCCGGAATAGGCGTATTTATTGCATTATTACCGGCAATAAAAAGATCCGTTATTCCCGTATGAACACCGAAAATTTCGGCAGCAACACTTGTTGTGAGGATAAGTAAAATTAACATCGCGGTTCCCGGTAGAATTACAAAAGGAATATCGCTTTTGCCATTGACCGCCAAATCCATAAACCAAAGTCCTATGGCCGCCAGGGAAAAGGAAAAAGCGGTGATAAACTGCATACCAATTTGATTCGGCAAAATTCCAGTCAGTGCATTTATGTTAAATATCCAACCCAACATTACTACGAGGCTGTAAAAGAATATAATTGCAGCTAAAATTCGGACAGGTGTAAGTTTAAGCATATCACTACTGCGGCTTTCTGAGGTCTTCGTTCTCCTTTTTTAACTCAACCATTTTTAATTCTCTGTTTACCATAGATTTATTGAGTTGTTCCAATTCTTTTATTTTAACATTCAAATCTGCCGTTCGCTTTTCTACCTCGGCCTCAAGGACCACGACGTTACTGGCTAGCTTTCGTTCAAGCTCTTTTCTGATCGAAACATCCTCCATAGCCAGAATAATTAATTGTACCGTATCTATTTGTCTGGCATTCAAGAGTATGCATTTTTCACCGATACTTTCAAAAACATGCGTTACCTCATAATCCCGTACAACTTTCTTATTTGGCAGGATATCTTCTAACAGTTTCCTAAGTTCGGGAATATTCCATTGGCCATTTCCTAAATTGTAAAGCAATTTACCTTCCGTCTGGTCGGGCGTTACTTTAAAGGACTCATAGAAAACCGGGTTACCTGAAATCACCTGAAGATTTGGGTCGAGAATTAAAAAACTTTCCCTGGCGACATCCACAAGTGTTTGCATGTAGTGCAAGGCAACCTTTTTCGCTTCATCGTTATCATTCACAATAATCACCTTCTCTCGTTGTTTTGAATAATTAATTATATATCAGTTGCACAAGTTCTAATTCGTTATTCCGTAACCTTCTTTTCAAGAGCGGCTATCTTGTTTTTTAACTCGACCATCTTAAGTTCGCGGTTAACAGAAATTTTATTGAACTTTTCGAGATCAATTCTGGCTTGCTCGGTATTAGTGATGTCCTCCTCGGTGCCAATGAATCCTAGGGTTTTTCCCTCTGAGTTTATTATCGGAGAAATAGTTGCCTGGGCGATGTATATTTCGCCGTTTTTACGTCTATTGGTAATTTTTTCGATAAATGGCTTCTGGTTTGTTTTTTTGGTGGCCCAAAGTTGTTTGTAAAAATCACGGCTCATTAGTCCTCCCCAAAGGCGCGGGGTGTTTCCCAAAATCTCGGCGGCGGTGTAGCCGGTAAGTTTTTCGGCGGCCTCGTTGGCGTAAAGAACATATCCGTTGATATCGGTAATTACAACATGTAGCGATGTCTTATCGATTGCCAATTTAAAAAGACTCGAGGATTCAAGGTTCAGATCCGATATTTGTATTGAGGAAAACCTACCGATAGTGGGGTAGTGCTCCTCGTAGTTGACACGTTCTGGATTTACAGCGGCCGCCGCGAGAAATGTATATACCGAATCGACAAAACCTTGGGGGCCGGTTACATACCATAAGGCCTGAGGAAGTTTGGCATTGGCCTGGGCGATCAGGGTTTGGTCCGGACGGCCGAAAGTTTGGATGAAAGTAAAATTTCCGTTTTTTTCTGCAATAGCCTTAAGTTCTTCGGTATAAAGATTCTCACCGGGATCCTTTTTGACGTTTATGAGGTAAATATTTCGGGTGGTATTCTGACCGAAAAGATACCTTATGACGCTTATATAAGGGGCGATGGCTATTCCGCCTCCGACAAAAATAAGATCACTCTTTCCTTCCAATCCCTCTTTCAAGAAAGAACCGAAAGGTCCATGAACCGTTAAGGGATCGTTGGATTTAAGCCTGAGAAAGGATTTTTTATAGCCCGTTTCGGAACCTTTAAGGATAATCCGGATTGTATTGTCGTCGGGAGCGGAAGTTATGGAAAAGGCACGCCGGGCACCTCTGGAATCGGGGAATATCATGTTTGGAATTTCTACCCAGATATATTGTCCGGCGGAAAAAGTAAAAGGTGAATCTGTCTTTATCGAAACCTCGTGGATATCGGTCACCAGATTTTTAATTTCGATCAACTTCGCCTGGAAAATTTTATTTGGGGCAGAATCTTGCGGCATTATTTTAAGTTATCATTTTGTCCTGTCTTTAGCAATAAAAAAAATGAATATGCATTACTTGACAATCGCGGATGGAAGATAATATCATCAAGATTGAAATATGAAAAAAATATTGATTGTTGAGGATGAAATTGCTTTTTTGAAGTTGATGAGCGATCAGCTGACGGGTGAAGGTTATAGTGTAATTAAAGCGGATGACGGCAAAAAGGGGCTCGATGAGGCAAAATCCCAACACCCCGATTTGATTCTTCTCGATCTTAAGTTACCCATAATGGATGGATTAACCGTACTTGATGAGCTCCGTAAGGACGAGTGGGGGAAGCACGCAAAAGTTATAGTCTTAACCAACCTTGAGCCGGATAAGGAAATACTTGATAAAATGCTGGTGAGTAAACCTGCACTGTACCTTGTAAAAAGCAATATCAAACTTTCGGAACTGAAAGAAAAAATATTGAACGTACTTCTATAGATGTAGTGTTTTTATACTCATTATCGATATTTAGCCTCGATTTGTTTTCACAACATCCCCTTTACAAACTTGCTACGGATTAGTAACATAAAAATTAGGCTTAATTGCTATAGTTTGTTGTGATAAGCCTGCCCGTATGGAAACATACAAATTATCACAAGATGGATAACAGTTCTCTAAAGCCGGAGGTTGAGAATGCTATTCCCCAGGGGACCCCTAAAACCGTTTCAACTGCCGAGGCGGCAAAGATTTTGGGTGTAAAGCCTGCCGACGTTCAAAATCTGGTTAATGAAGAACTTCTTAAAGAGACCGCTCCTGGAGTTTTTAATACGGCCGACCTTGCCGTAGTTACTACCAAAAAAGCTCTTTCGGTTGCCCAAGAGGCGGCTGAGGTTGGAGTTGGCCTTCAACGGGCGATTGCGGCGTCACTGAACATTGTTCGGGTAATTGTTACAACTGCTGTTGCGGGAGCTGTAGCCTACGGTCTGACGGTGGCCGGTTTTGCGGTTGCCTACAGCTATCAACCAACACAGGTTGCAGGTTGGGTCAACCAAAAAAATCCTACCGCCATCCAGGCAATACTTCAGCAACCTGGGGATGTGGCTTTGGGGATTTTGAAGTATGCTCAACCGGCTACATATGCAACAGTGGCTCAAAAAACAATTCTTAATCCCAATGACGTCTTGACTATTGGTGCAGGAGGATCAATTACGCCCACAGGACCGCTTATTATTCCAAAAAGTTCTTATTTGAGCATTCTGACGACTGGTATGATTGCCAATTTGAACGCCGAATATGTTCAGGGTGCAATTCCTGGAACGGCAACGGGAGATTTGGCAATAATAGGCCAGGTTTCCGGACTTGCAGATAATACTGTTGCGACTTCGACAATTCAGGATAGTGCAATTACAGACGCAAAAGTTTCTCAAATTTCAGGATCAAATAAGGTTTTGGGAAGTGCGGTTCAGCTTAACGGAGGCGGTGGACTTACAAATAATTCAGGATTGTCCCTTGTAACAACCTGTTCCGATTCTCAAGTTTTGGTATGGAATGCTTCCAACAGTGACTGGGAATGTTCAACCCAGCTTGGCTCGTCTGCCGCAGGAATAACCTCAATCCGCGAGGGCGGAGCAACAATCGTTAATATTCCAACCGCAATTAATTTTGGTTCAAGTGATTTTGATGTAACCGAATCACCGGCCGGAGTAGGGAATGTTGCAATTGATTACCTAAACTCCGGTATTACACAAAGCGGTCAAAGTGAAACAATAACTGGAGCTTGGACATTTCCGGGAGGGCTAACCCTTGCGACTCAAACATTTGGATCTCATACGATTACGGACTCCGGTGCCCTTTCTATTGCTACCACCACAACAGGGGCCCTTACATTAGATTCGGGAACAACTGGGAATGTAAATTTGGGAACCGGAGCTAATGCAAAAGCTATCACAATAGGTAGTTCTACATCAGGAACAACCTTGGCACTAACGGGAGGTGCAACCTGGTTAATCTCGTCGGCGGGAACTTTATCAACCACAGGTAACGTTTCAACTACGGGAACCGGTGCTGTTACCTCAGCAGGAACTCTAACTGCCAGTAACGGACTTACTCAAACAACCGGCGCATTAAATCTAACAGGAACCTCGGGAGCATTGGCTCTTTCAGGCCTTGGAGCCTCATCGGTTAATGCTGGCTCTAATGCCATTACTTTTACATCGAGTAATTTCAACACAACCGCAACAGGAATTAACGGAACGGCAATCGGGGCCACAACACCCGGGACGGGCGCTTTTAGTTCACTTTCCTCGACGGGAACAACAAATTTGGGACAGGGGACAGGTACTGTAACTCTTAATTCTTCGGGAGCATTAAACTTTACGGGCGCCTCTCCTTCAACTTGGAATCTTGGGGCGAATTCTCTGACTTTGACCTCTTCGGACTTTAGCGTTAGTTCAACAGGCGTCGTGACGGTAGCCGGAGGGCAAACACAGGATTTAACAACGGCAGGCGGCAGCAGCACGACGGGATTGACTATCGGCCCCGGAACAAAAACCGCCAACTCAGGAACCGGTGCTCTTTTAACTCTCAGCGGCGGAGCGGAATCGGGAACTACCTCAATTGGCGGGAACCTTACCTTAACTGCAGGAACTGGAACTTCTACCAACGGTGCTATCAATATAGGTACTACTAATACAAACAGTATCGCAATTGGTACTTCAGGAGTTACCACTACCAATGGCGGGGCACTAACTTCCACACAAACCTTAACCGCCAGTAACGGTTTAACCTTAACAACGGGTGCCGTTAATCTGACGGGAACTTCAGGCGCGCTATCGCTAACAGGTCTTGGGGCCTCATCAATTAATACGGGAGCAAGTAATCTGACATTTACTTCGGGGAACTTTAATACAACATCAACCGGAATAAATGGTACTGTAATTGGTGCCACAACTCCTGCAGCCGGAACTTTTGCGGCTTTAACGGGAACTTCGGTAACGGATTCTGGGCTTGCAACAAACGGAGTGGTAACAAACACCGCCGCGGGACTTCTCGGAACTTTGGCCGGAACAACAACTACAGTTCTTCACGGAAATGCGGCAGGACTTCCAACCTTTACCTCGATAACCGGGTCTGATTTGGCTTCCAATATAACCATTTCGACAACCGGGAATATTTCGACTACCAGCACGGGAACAATCACATCGGCAGGACTTCTTACCGCCAGCAATGGCTTAACTTTGACGACAGGTGCGCTAAACCTGACCGGGACATCCGGTGCATTATCCCTGGCAGGACTTGGAACTTCCTCAATCAATACGGGTTCAAATAATCTTTCCGTAACCGCGAATAATTTCAATACAACCGCAACCGGAATTAACGGAACAGCAATTGGCGCGACGACACCTTCAACCGGTAAGTTTTCAACCTTGACCTCAACCGGAGCAACCGATTTGGCCAATGCGGGTGCGAGCAATGTAACAATAGCCACAACAGGAACGGGAACCGTGGCAATCGGAAACGGGACAGGAACTCTTCAGTTAACCTCAGCAGGCGGATTAAATGTATCAACTGGTGGGGCACTTACTGGTGTGGCCTCACTCGATACAATCGGAACTAGTGCAACTTCTTTAACTTTTGCGGGTACAGGTTCCGTGCTTTCCACAACAACAAGTCCAATCACGATCGATTCGGGGACAACCGGAGCGGTTAATATTGGAAACGGCACAAATGCCAAAACTATAACCATCGGAAATTCGACGGGTGCAACAGCGGTTGATATCAATTCAGGTACAGGCAACATTAATTTTCAAGTTGCGGGAGCTGGAACAACAGGTGTTGTACAAGTTGGAGCCGGGGGAGGAGGTTCCTCAACTCCGGATTTCTTCGCCTTGGACGTAAAAAGTGATACGGGTGACCCCGCCGGAGGGGTAAATGGGGAAATGTATTATAATGCCTTTTCCAATAAATTCCGTTGTTACGAGAATGGTTCCTGGAAAGATTGCGATACAACAGGGGGAACGGTCACACTTCAGTCTGCGTATAATAACGGCCAAACCATAACAATTGCCGGCGGGAAACCGTTATCGATTTCGGGTTCGGATGCATTAACTCTTACCTCTGGAGCGGCCGCTACTTGGGGGACTTCCACAGGAAACCTTAATCTGCAGGTAAACGGAACCGCAACGGGAGATTTAACAGTAGGTTCGGGTACGGCATCAAGTACTCCGGATCTGTTTGTGCTTGATCAGGATACGGGAGCACTTCCCACAGGAACAAATGGGGCAATGGTGGTTGATGATAACGGTAAATTTAATATTTTTGAAGGAGGTGCCTGGAAAATTCTTTGTAATAAAACTGACCAGAGCTGTGGAACCGGATCGGGTTCGGCTCTTTCCTCAATTACCGCGGCAACGACGGGGAATACAATTAATAGCGGCGACAATTCTCAGGATTGGAACTGGAGTTTGACGACTGCGGCAAAAACCGCATTTAATTTTGGGGAAAATATAGCCTCAACAAACGGATCCGGCTCACAATATATTTTGGGAGCATCAACCTTGGCTTCCTCCACTGCTGCTCCGTTTGAAGCAGTTGCACGCGGCAACATAATTATTAATACAACCGCCGCAGGTGGTGTAACAATCGGAAATGCTACAGCAGCTCAACCGGTAACTGTTGATGCCGGTACAGGAGCACTTCATTTAGGTGACAGTGCCAATGCCAAAGCGATTACAATCGGTACCTCAACAGGGGGAACAACGCTGGCTCTAACGGGGGGAGCAACCTGGTCAATTAATACATCCGGAACTTTAACTACAACAGGCAATATTTCAACTACAGGTTCGGGAACCATTACTTCCGCAGCACTTTTGACTGCCAGTAATGGATTAACCCTGACAACCGGAGCAATTAACTTGACGGGAACCTCAGGTGCTTTGGCGCTATCTGGGCTTGGAGCTTCCTCTATTAATACCGGGGCAAATAATTTGACGGTTACTTCTGGCAACTTTAATACAACGGCAACGGGGATTAACGGGACGGCAATAGGTGCGACAACACCTTCGACCGGGGCGTTTACCACAATTTCGACAACAGGCCAGTTTACCTCAACAGTTTCCACAGGTTCCGCTCCGTTTGTGATTTCATCAACAACGAATGTTGCCAATTTGAATGCCTCCTCGCTTAATGGTGCGACATTTGCAGCACCAGGTGCAATCGGAGGTGGAACAGCAGCAGCTGGCACATTTACGACTTTGACGGGAAGTACTTCAGTAACAGACAGTGGATTAGCTACTGCTGGGGTTGTAACAAATAGTGCTGCAGGACTTCTCGGAACTTTGGCCGGAACAACAACCACAGTTCTTCACGGAAATGCTTCCGGGTTGCCCACGTTTGCATCCGTTACGGGGAGTGATTTGGCCTCGAATATTTCCATTTCTACAACAGGCAATCTTACGACAACAAGTACAGGGACAATTACCTCGGCGGGACTACTGACGGCGTCAAACGGTTTAACTGTTACGACCGGCGCAATTAACTTAACGGGGACATCCGGTGCCCTAGCGTTATCAGGACTATCCGCATCCAGTATTAATACGGGTTCAAGTGCTTTAACAATTACGTCTTCCAATTTCAACACAACCGCAACAGGAATTAACTCGACGGCCATTGGCGCAACAACTGCCTCAACCGGCGCTTTTAGTTCACTTTCGTCAACCGGTACATCTAACATTGGACAAGGAAGCGGAGTTGTAACTATCAATTCATCCGCCGCCTTGAACCTCACCGGAGCTTCCCCATCAACATGGACACTTGGCGCAAATGCTTTGACACTAACTGCATCTAACTTTTCGGTTTCATCCGCTGGTGTCCATACTTTGGCTGGGGGACAGGCGGCGGATATTACAACTCTTGCCGGAACCTCTCCTACTGCCTTAACTTTCCAACCCGGAAATAATACTTCTGGCTCGGGAAACGGTGCATCATTTACATTAAAAGGTGGTAATGAATCGGGGGCAACCTCGACCGGTGGAAATTTGGTTCTGACGGCGGGAACAGGTACTTCCACAAACGGTACCCTAAGTCTTGGTGCGACGAATACCTCGGCAATTACACTTGGCGCATCCGGAATTACAACAACCAACGGTGGTGCTTTGACCTCTACACAAACATTAACGGCAAGCAGTGGCTTTACCATGACAACGGGAGCGATCAACTTGACAGGTACTTCAGGGGCGCTTTCCCTGACCGGATTATCGGCCTCGTCCATAAATACCGGGGCTAACAATTTGACCATTACTTCGGGCAATTTCAATACAACTGCAACAGGAATTAACTCAACCGCAATCGGTGCAACGACGGCTTCCACTGGTGCCTTTACCAGCTTAAGTGATTCGGGACTTTCAATTTCGTCGATAGTTTATACCGATGCTTCCAAGAATCTGACCTCAACCGCTCCGACGACGGGAACATTGGCTTTTTGGAATAGAGCCGGTACAACTTTATCTCCGGGGACCTCAGGTGATGCGATTACCACATCGGGAAATATTTCGACATCCGGTTCGGGAACTGTCACATCGGCAGGACTTCTTACGGCAAGTAACGGTTTAACTTTAACCACGGGTGCAATTAATCTGACGGGGACCTCAGGTGCTTTATCCCTAACAGGTCTTGGGACATCGACCATTTCCACAACTTCAAACGGCTTGACACTTTCAACAGTTACTTCCGGAACTTTGGCGGTCACCTCGGCCGGTGCATTAAATTTAACCGGCGCCGCCGCCTCGACCTGGACACTGGGAGCACATGCATTAACCTTAACCTCATCAAACTTTAATGTTTCCTCAACCGGCCAGGTCACCTTAACCGGCGGACTTAGTCCCGATCTTACGACACCAGCGGCAACAGCATTGTCTATCGATTCAGGGACAACCGGGCAAATTAATATTGGGACTTCCGCAAATGCTAAGACCATTGATATCGGAACCGGGGCTGCGGTTGTAGAGACACTTAATATCGGAGGAACCGGAGCCAACGTTATAGCCATCGGAAACACACAAACTGCGGGCTCATTAGCGGAGGGAGCCGCAATGACAACCGGTACGTTAACTTTTGGAGGCACGGCTCAAACCGGGACAATTACTTTAGGACAATCAACAACCGGGACAAATATAGTGAGCATCGGTTCGGGCAATCTGACTGCTGTTACTCAAACCGTTAATATCGGAAATGGAACTTCAACAACCTCAGGTGGAGAAGCAATAAATATCGGAAATGGAATCCCAGGGACGGGGACAACCAACACTATTGCAATCGGAACCGCCGGAACGATAACCGGAACGGTTGGAATAACAATCGGAAGTATAGGCAATGCTGCTCATACCCTTGCACTTCAAGGAGGAAGCGGTGCAACTGCAATTACATTAACTCCGCAAACGACAGGTGGAATTGTAATTGGAGCATCAGCAGGAACGGGGGCAATAACTCTCGGTTCATCATCTGGCATACAGATAGTTAACATATCAAATGGTGCTGGAGCGGGAATAACGAATATTGCCAATGTCCAAACTGCAGGCTCTGTAAATATCGGTACGGCAATGACAACAGGAACGACTACGATTGATGCGGGAAGCGGGGGATTAAATTTAGGTACAAATGCAGTAGCTCAGACAATTACAGTCGGAAATACAACCGGAGCTTCATCCTTAACTCTTGCTTCAGGTACAGGAGGAATAGGAATTGGAGTTGCAGCTGTGGCTAAATCAATTAATATTGGAACTGGAGCCGCGGCAAATACAATTACTATTGGCTCAACAAGCGGAGCGTCGTCACTAAAACTTCAAGTCGGGAGCGGAACTCTAACCGAAGCTGGCTGGACCAATCAATCAGGAGCAGGGAGCGACCGTGTGGTTTGTGTCACGCCGGGTACGGGTTTGGTTTATTTCTCAAATTCAGCAACGGCTTGCAATGGTTCGACAGAGACAATCAAACATGACATTGCGACTTTGACTCCGGATAAGGGATTGTCGTCAATTTTGGGTCTTCGCCCTGTTTCATTTGTATATAACGGCGAAACGGATAGCCAATTAGGATTTATTGCCGAAGAAGTTAAGCCAATATTTCCCGAACTTATTTACTACGACGCGAACGGCAATGTTGCGGGATTAAATTATGAGGCGTTAACTTCACCGATTGTGCTTTCAATTCAGCAGCTCAATCAAAACCTGAACGGACTCTCGGTTACCGCCAACGGTTCCGCCACGGGGCTGACTTCACTAACCGGTACTGTTTCATCTCTGCAAGATCAGGTCAATTCAATTACTTCAAGCTACACCGCCGCAATTACGTCAAACAATACAACTTTATTGGCGCAGGTTACTGATATGATTAATGCAATTTTCCAAAAAACTGCGGAGTTCTTTGGAACCGTTATCTTCCACTCGGATGTGGCCTTCCTCGGCAGGCCGACATTTAATAAAGATACGGCTGGATTTGCAACGCTGGCAAGCGGTCAAAACGAAGTTGATGTTAACTTTACGAATCAATATGTAAATCAGCCGGTTGTTACTGCAAGCCTTAACCTGATCGGGGGAGCGGATGTAAGCCAAGTTCCGCCTTATGCAGTTTATGATATTTCGACAAGCGGATTTAAGATTAAACTTGCAGGTTCAGCTCCATTTGATTTGCAATTCTCCTGGATTGCACTGGCTGTTGTCAATGCAAGCACATCTCAGGGCCAAGTAAGTGGCGCAAGTACCACGGCTCCATCGGCCACACCGGTTTCAACCAATACCCCCACCGCAAATTCGTCGGCAAGCCCAACAGATACTCCTGTAGCTTCTCCGTCAATGTCGCCAACTGCCACACCGGTTCCGACAATCACTCCGAGTCCTACTCCAACGGTAACTCAAACGGCTACTCCTTGACCTCTTGCAAAATGAAAAACCAAATGATATATAGTTAATGGCATGGCGGAAGAAGAAACGGTAAAAGAAAATGAAGGGGGAATAGGAAATATTATTGTTAAGATACTTCCTTATATATTAATGATTGCCCTCGGCGCTTTAGGCGGGATTTATACGGCTCAGCAAAAACCTGAATGGTTTGGTCTTTCAAAAGGTACTGCAGCGGCCCAAGCCGAAGTAAATGCCACGATTGCCAAGGTGGGGAAGCTTATTGCACTTCCGACGGATGAACAGCCTACAGTCGCTACAGTGACCGACGCTTCAAAGGTTAAAGACCAGCCTTTCTTTGCAGATGCCGAAAATGGAGATGTAGTTTTAATTTATACCAAAGCTCAAAAAGCAATTCTATACAGACCTTCAAGCAATATTATTGTTGAGGTTGGTGCAGTAAATCTCAACAATAGCCAGGCAGTTGCAAGCCCATCTCCGAGCGCAACTCCTTCGGGAAAAACCAAAGTTAAGGCAACTCCTGCCGAATCTCCGGTGGAATCTCCAAGTCCAACTCCATAACACGGAGTTTATCTGTTATTATTAATTTATGAAGAAGTTTTCCTACTTGTCGGCTTATATATTTCTGATGGCCATTCCCTCGGTTGTTATTCTGGCTTTTGTTTACCGTGCGATAGATATTAAGGCACTACTTCTTGTTATCCTGGCTTCATTTTTCATCGGCGGGGTTTTTGATATTTGGGCTACCAGACATGGGGAAAAGGACAAATTTTACGTTTGGGAATACAACAAAAAGACTACTCTGAATAAATCCGTTCTCGGAATGGAGATCGAAGACATTACCCTTTTTCTTCTTTTGACACCTATTTTTATAATCGCGGTTTGGGAAGCAGCCAAAATGCTGATTTCCACCTACAATATTTCAATCGTGCCTCTAATGATTGGGGGAGTTGTCTTCATCTTAATTTGCTACCTTCTGGTTTTTAACTTGACCAGACCAAAAGGGAAAAGAAAGAAGAAGTCCCGCAGAAAGTAATTCACTCTTTAAGACAGCAGAAACTTCAAATGGGTTTATAGGACCTCACGGCGTGGCTGCGGGAGGAGTAGCTTCGGAAGGAAGAGTGATGGGTGGCTTTAAGGTTGTTGTTGCCGGAGTAGGCGTGGTTAAACTTTGACCGGTTGAGGTTACTTTGGCGGGTGCTGGAATATTCTTCTGAAGATCGGCAAGAGTGGTTTGGGCCAAGTTGTAATCAGGCGTGCCTGTTTGGACAAGGGTGAGAACGTTATTGATTTCAGTAATTGCATCTGTGTAGTCCTTCTTTTCTCTATAAGCGATAGCCAGATTGTAGTGGGCGTTGGCAAGATCCGGCTTGGCAAGAACCGCCAGTTTGAAGGAGTCGATGGCATTATCGTAGTCTCCAAGGGCGTAATAAACCCCTCCCAAGGAAATCCTTAAGTTGGGATTGGTCGGGTCAAGTGCAACGGCTTCGGTGTAAGTTTGAGTTGCGAATTGGTTGGCGCCCTGGGCAAAAGGCATAATACTTCTATATATCTGTCCCAGTATTTCCCAATTGCCTGAGCGTGACGGGTTAAGTGTGACTGTAGCTTTTCCTTCATTGATTGCCGCCTGCACAAGCTGGGTGATGGTGGTTCTGTCCGCATCGGTTAGATTTTGTTTGGATGCCAGGGATGTGGCCAGGGCCATATCCACTTGGGCCAGAGAGGCATGATATCTATCCACTTGGGGATTGGCATTGGTCGCCGCAAGCATCAAATTGTAAGTTGTTTTGGCATCGTTATTAACAAGAGCGTCAAGAGACTTATTAAAAGTAACCTCGGCCATGACTTCTTTGGTTCCGAAAAATGCCACCGCAATTATTCCGATCAAAAACGGCAGTGTTGTAATAATAGTGGGAACTTTTTGGGTGCTGACATCGAGAACCTTGTTTTCGGATTTGGATATGATGGCCAAAAGGACAAAAAGCAAAAACATTAGGGCGCTTGTCGAAGGAAGAATCAGAAAAGCGACCAAAAGAAGTACAACCGAAATTCCCTCCCAGGATTTTTGCTTAATATCGGCGATAAATACCTTATAAACGCCGACAAGAAGAATGACGAAAGCCGCAACTCCGGCCAGCCCGAGCTCAGTAGCAAGAGTAAAGTAATAGTTTCCTGCGGTGGTAAAACGCACTTGCCAAAGAGAAGTCTGGTTATAAGAAAGAGGTCTATACAAATTAAATGCCGTCAGGTAGTCGCCGGCTCCAACTCCCCAAATCGGACTTACTTTTAGAGTTTCAATTGCAACCTGCCAGGAAGTATCAAGACTTGGGAAGGTGGGAGATTGGGCTTTACCGGGCATTAAGTTGGCAACACCGATTACGATTCCGAAAATGACAACTGCGGAGGACACCGCGAAGAATAATTTTTTGGCAATGTCCTTTCCCTTAAGAGCCATTAAAACTCCGATTGGGAGTAGGGTGGTTAGATAAATCACGGATGGCAAAAGTCCTCCCAGTGGGTTAAATCCGGGATCTCTTATAAATGCCGGAAGCTGCGGAACTTTGGCAAAAACCCCAAGCTGTGTAAAAAGAATTGAAAGGGAAAGCAAAAGTCCGGAAGTAAAAATCGCAATGAGTGCGCTTTCTTTTGCCTTTTTATTGAGTTGATTTACCAGAAAATAAAAGATCACCGAAACCGACGTAAATGTCGCAACTCCCGGGTAAAAAAAGGCCTCGGCTCTATTCGGGGTTTTGAGGAGCGCCGAAATTAATGTTACGAGTCCGACAAGAATAACTCCCAAATCAAACTTTCCGATAGCAAATGAAATTGAACCCTTAATAATTGAACGGACGATCCAAAGCAATATTACTAAGGATGCGCCGGCGACCAATAAAATTTCTTTAGGAAGCACTGATGGAGAAGTGAGTTCGGAAAGAACAAAAACCGCGAAGATTCCAATGACAACATAAAGAATATACTCTTCAATTTTTTGAAATATTGCACCGGTTTTATTCATGCTTTATCAGTATTCATTGTGAAACTATGCTTGTCAATAGGTACGCTTCAGACTATAACTTTGTATATATAAACATATACTTTGATATATTAACATCTCTAATAAAGCTTAACTCCATTCAATTGTACTCCCTTTAGTTGGAAAGTTCCTGTGCTTAAGTTGACCGTGTCGGTTGTACAATATCCCGAAACTTGTGTTGCCAGTGCATTTTCAGCACGGATTCTAAACGCGTAAGTATTTCCGGCTGAGACGGAAATACTCGGATAGCTTGTCGTATTGGCGGCACTATTGGCCAGGAAAGAAAATGCGGCTCCATTTAAGCTTTCTTCAATTCTAAAATGGTCTTCCCAGTTGGACATATCGTTCCAAAGTAGGGTGAGGGAGGTTTCATTTGTAGCTTCTTTTATTGCACAGCCGGTCGGTGTTCCGTCGTAGGTTGGATTCATATCAAAAAATGCGTATTCGGTTGACCAGGCACCGGCAGTCCCGGCTGTGTCCCAGAACCTGACCCGCCAGTAATATGTTTTTCCGTCCAGCGCTAAAGCGGTTCCGCTGTAAGGCAGATTTGCGCTTCTACTTCCTTGGGTGCAGCTTGCCATAGAAAGTTGGGTTGAATCCCAAAAAGGTGAAGCGAAGGTCCTATCGAAAGAAATCTGAACTTCATATTGGTTCATTACGTAGCCCGAAATCGGATGATTACAGATTGCGGTAAAGTTGGGATTTTGATTTGTAACATTCATCGGATTTTGTGAACCTCCAACCTGGAGTCCGGTCGGCGCGGTTGGTTGGACCACTGTTGTGAATGAGTAAGGAGTGGACTGGGTGGCGCTAAATGTGTTTGTGCCGGTCGGATCCTTGGCAAGGCTTTCCCAATAGTAAGTTGTGCCGTAGGCAAGAGGAGAGGGGAAGGTATAATGAGCGTGGGTTCCTGAGGAATAAGGTGTTGAACCGTTGTCCCATCCGCTCCCGTTACTGGCCTGGTCCAATGTTGTGCAGCCAATAGTCATTGTGGCATTTGTACAAATGATAATTCTGTAATTAATAGTGTCACCATCAGCATCGGTCGTGTGGGTTTCGAGAGTCGGTGTTAGGGACTGCTGTGTTGACGTGTTGGACGGCGAGTCAAGGAGCGGAGTGGCTGGTGGGGTATTTTGGGTATAGTTTAGGGTGACTCCGGTCAGGCTTGGGGAGACGTTGTAATCGGTTGTTTGAATAATGGCGCGGTACTGGAAGTAGCGTTTGCCGGTTAACGAAGCGATTGTGTCTGTTCCCGAAGTGTCCAAGTATCCGCTCTCACTTTTAAGATCGTCAAGCCAAACGGTTCTGCCCTCGTCGCCGTTTGTAACGCGCAAGGTAAGGATTGCAACCTGATTAATATCTACCGCCGGTTGTGTGGTTCTATTTAAAATATCGAAAAATTCACGCTGCCATTTGAAAACATCTGCATAACCGTCGAAACCGTAAGGTGGAAAAGTGCTTCCGGTGTCCCAAGCGTCAACCGAAACTGCACCGGAAGCTGCATTTACTGAATTTACAGTTGCCTGAGCAATATACTCAGTCCCGTTATAATTTTCTCTGACGATAATTTTGTCCCCGGGGTAAAGATTGCTGCCCATTTGCGGCAAACCGTAAGCGGTTGCATCAACGGTAAATAGGGTATCATATTTACTGGTGATGAGATTGGCTGTACTTAAATTGGCGGCGAAATCAATAGTTATTTGGTGAGTACGGAGTCCGACCTCAAAAGCTTGACGAATGTCGGTGCTAGTTCTGACTATATTGTCAATTCTGACTTCATCTATGGTACCTGTAAAAAAGTTTGATGGTGTGGAATACGTAGAGCCGATATTAAGCTGTCCGGTTCCTGTGTAATTGGCCGCGGTTGCCTGGGCGACAATAACACCATCCAAATATATGGTTTTTTGTTTCGAATTGACATCGAACGAACAGTTGATGTAATGCCAATTGGTGTCGGTTACTGAAATTGTAGAATCAAGATCATAGGTACCACCACCATAGGTTCTGCACATGATTGTGTCTGTGTTGGTAAAACCAAATTGTAAACCGGCACCGTTTGATAATGGGCCTTGTCCGATGACTCCCTGATATGCGCCTGTGGCTGTTTTTCTAACCCATGCACTAAGGGTATATGACGAGTTAGCAATATTTATAGAATTTCCTGCGTTAATGTAGTCGCTGGTTCCGTTGAAGCTTCTGGCCATACCGATTTTACCTTGGACAAATGTTGTCCCGTTCAGAGCTCCGGTATTTCCGTTCCCTGACGCGTCCTGGACGGAAGAAGATGAGTAACTGACAATTACTATTCCTGAAGCCCCTGCACCGCCTGCACTAGTAGCGGCTCCTGACCCACCACCACCACCTCCTCCAGTATTGGGTGTAGCATCAGAGCCGTTACCAGTGTGTGAACCATTTCCTCCACCATAGACACCTGAGCCCGCAGTTCCGCTCGAATATGTTCCACCACCACCACCACCGGCGTACTGAACACTAGCTCCACTTAGGGAAGAGGTTAGACCAGCACCGCCTTGACCACCCTTACGGTCCGCTGCTAACGCATCAGCCCCTATTGCGCCGGCTCCGCCTCCACCTCCGCCGCCGTTTCCATTGGTTGAGGGGCCGCCTGCGCCTCCATGAAATCCTGCAGTAGCAGTCCCGCCGGCACCGCTAAAAGATTTACCTCCGCCTCCACTGGCACCATTACTTCCTGCAATGTTGCTGTTGGCATCATTACTCCCACCACCACCTCCTCCTCCGGCAGCAGTTATAAGAACATCAAAAGATGAAGGGTTTCCATTTGCACCATTTGTAGTAGTATTTCCAGCAACACTAGGTCCCACAGTAACCGTATACGGCGTAGCTGTTATAGCTAAAGCATCATTTTCGACAAAAGCTCCGGCACCACCACCACCCGCACCGTGTCCGTTGTTTGCGCCGGCTCCGCCTGCACCACCGCCTCCAACTACAAGAACTCGTATATCGCCTGCGAAAGTTGGAGTAAATGTCCCGCTTGTTGTAAACGTATGAATTGTGTTCCCGCCGGAGGTTGTAATTGTTCCTCCAGAAGCAACATTCGGCGTTTGATCATCCATATGCCAAAGACCAACCGTGTTTGTGTCAGATTGGTAGTTAGCAAAGGCTGTGTTGCCGATAATCGCACTAACGTAATTACCAGGTCTATCTGCCGCGACGAAGAAGGGCAGGGAGTTCTTAAGATGAAGGTCAGTAGTTGAAATGCTGGTGTCATTGAGATAATGATTTCCAGCCAAACGGTAAGATTCGGCGACCCATTCACCTGAACGGAAGATGTTGTCTATCCTAACCTCATCAATTGTTCCGGCAAAATAGTACCCATCCGAGCGTTTACCCATTAAAAGGGGGGTAGCGAAGTTCGTCAGTGCGGTTATCGACGTGCTAACACCTACATTGCTTCCGTTTACATATAAATATGCGGTGGTGCCTGTCTGTGTAACAGCTAAATACGTCCATTGGTTAACGGGAAGCGTGTAGTTTACTGTAAGGCTTGAACTGGCAGATTGCCAGATTATTTGATATGTTCCTGAATTATTGTAGAGCTCTAAATTATAACCGGCAGTTCCATAAGCGTTGTCCCTTTTATCTACAATTGTCTCAATACTGGTGATGCTGGCGGATGGTTTTACCCACGCGCTTACCGTAATTGTTGCCGGTGTAAGAGAGGAAGAATCGGGTACAGTAACGTAGTCGCCGATTCCGTTGAAACTTCTTGCCTTTCTGCTTATGCCTGTTGCGAGAGATGTCCCAAATGGGGTGCCATTATGGGCATTTGCACTATCTGTAATATAGGCTCCGCTTCCGCCGGTTTCGTCCAAGTGCCAAAGGGCTACGGTATTTCCGTCAACTTGGGGTTGGCCGAGAATATTTTTCATACTTCCGGTTCCTTCAACTTTTACCGTTGTATCATCTGATTTGGTAGTAGGAATGTTAGTAGAAGCAGTGGAGGAGTCCCAAGCCCAGTGGGCAGAATCCGCATCAAACGAATCAATTTGGGTTTCGTTGGCTGTTGGTGCCCAAGCATCCCAAGTTGCGTCGTCGGAGTTAGTTGAGTTTCCGACTCTGGTTTGAAGTTCAATATTTCCGTTGTTGTAATTACTCAGAATTTCGGGGGCTGTTAGGGCGCGGGAATAAATGCGGGTGGAATCCATGACACCGTTGAAAAAGCCTGTGCCGTTATACACCTCTCCCATGTAAAGAGTTGCTACGTCTTGGGTTGCGTTGGAAAATCCAACAGTTGTACTGCCTTGGAGTATCCCATTTACGTAAATATAAATATTTGTTCCGTTTGTAACGCCGACCAAGTGGTACCATTGGCCAGTTGTATAAGTTTGTGATGCAGTAGCTGTACTTGCTGAGACGTTTTGTTTTGAAAGCGCAAAATAGAATTGATTACTGGCGTTTGTTCCAAGAACGTACGCAAGTTCGTTTGTGACATTTTCCTGTTTATCTATGATTGCCATGGAAGTATTACTTGCTGTTGTTTTAACCCATGCTTCAACAGAGAATGCATTACCTTGGTTAAAATCGATTGCGGAATTATGAGTAACACTGACGTAGTTAGAGGTTCCGTTAAACATCAAAGCTTTTGGACCGCTTGCCGGCCAGCGGGCATTGTTTTGAGTCCAGCCAGCGCTGACAGGAAGAGTAGCGTCATATCCATTGTTAGTACCAAAATTAGAGCTTGGGTAGGCGATAATAACTATTCCTGAACCCCCGTTACCACCACCAGTACTAGTGCCTCCGCCACCGCCTCCACCGCCAGTATTGGCAGTTCCGCTGACCCCTACTCCGCCAGCATTACCTGCTCCGCCACCACCTAAGCCTCCAGATTGTCCTACAGCGCTATGAATTCCGCCACCGCCTCCTGCGTAATTTACAGATGATCCTGTAATAAACACTAAAGCGCCGTCACCCGGAGTGTAGGCGTTACCATTATTTCCTCCTCCTGCGCCACCGCCGGAATCTGTTCCAGAGCTTCCTGTGCCTCCTGAATAATTAGCATTAGCTCCACCTGTTTTTGAGGTATTAATTGTTCCGGTGCCTCCTGTTGAGGTTATTGAACTAAATATAGAGCTTCCACCTTGACCACCGGTACCTGTAATAACACCCCCACCACCCCCTCCAACAGTTACTGAAACCGGAACTCCTGCTGTAACAGCAATACTATTAACAGTAACCGTTCCTCCACCTCCACCATCTCCATAATTAACTGAGCTGACACCCCCGTTTCCTCCACCTCCACCTCCAACAACTAGTGCTTCCACATTTCCGGTAAAATTTGGTGTAAATGTTCCACTACTTGTAAAAGTATGAACAGTCATAACCGGAAGGCTACTTGTTGAATATGCAACAATAACTATTCCCGAACCTCCGTTACCGTTAGCATGTCCGGTTCCGCCTCCGCCTCCACCTCCACCCGTGTTGGGAGTCCCAGCGACTCCTGTAGCGGCGCTGGCCCCTCCGCCACCCTGACCTCCAGATAAATAGCCGTTGCTATGAACACCTGCTCCACCGCCTGCGTAATAAGTTGGTGTTCCGGTAATGCTACTTAAATATCCGTCTCCAGGCGTATACGCGACTGCATTGTTTCCACCTCCAGCACCTCCGCCGGAATCTGTCCCGGAGCCCGTACCTCCTGAATAATTTGTATTCGCACCTCCCGTGTGTGAAGTGTTAATTGTTCCTGTTCCTCCCGTTACCGTTATGGTTCCGAATGTTGAGCTTCCACCTTGGCCGCCGGTTCCTGTATTGACAGCAATGCCACCCGCGCCGACTGTTACCGGAATAGGAACGCCAGCTGTAACAGAATAACTGCCACTATAAACAGTACCACCTCCACCGCCATCGCCATAAACGACACTAGCTACACCGCCATTTGCTCCACCTCCACCTCCAACTACTAAAATTTGTACGCTTCCGGTTATGTTGGGTATAAATAGTCCGCTGCTTGTAAAGGAATAGACCTGGCTTGTTGCAGTATAAGTAACTGTTCCGCCTGTTGCCGCTGCGAAGTTGTTAAGAGTACCGTTGCACGAGGTACCACATGTACCGGCTGAAACTGCTGTGGCTGTTGGTGGAGTATCGTTAAAATTCCACTGGGCGACAAGGTTACCAGTAGCTGAAGGCACAATTGTTTCGCCACTCCCGGTTTTTAGTCCCGATGTTGTCCAGGTTAGGGAGTTCCAAGCGGAAGCTTTGGTTAGGTCTATGACAGGGGAGGTATAGATTCCATAGGGTCTTCTTTGGGCATCCATTGTGATTTCTTCTTGTGTGCGGTCGATATTACTAATGCGGATTTCATCAAGGGAGCCATTGAAAAAACTGGTTGAGTTGTATGTTTCACCCATATACAGAGTGGCTACGGATGTGGTTGCTGATGAAAAGGACATTGCAGTGGATCCCTGAAGGATTCCGTTTACATACAGATACAAATTGGTTCCGTCCGAAACTCCTGCAACGTGATACCACTGGTTGATTGAATAAGAAGTTGACGTTATGGAATTTCCAGACACATTTTGTTTTGAGACTGAAAAAACAAATTGACTGGAGGAATTGTAGGCTAAAGTAAAAGCAAATTCATTGGTTGTGTTTTCCTGTTTATTTATAATAGTACCATTTACCCCAGTGGGATAAAACCACCCTTCTATAGTAAAGGGTGAGGTTTGGCCAAAGTTTATACTTGTTGCATTATTGACATTAATATAATCGCTTGTTCCGTTAAGATTTCTTGCGTTGCCGACAATTCCGGGGACAAGTGATGTTCCGTTAACGGTCCCGTTATTGCTGTTTCCCGAACTGTCACAGACATCTTTAGTGTCGGAGCAGTTATCAGTTACCGAAGCTTCATCCATATGCCATAGTCCTACGGTAAACTGATCCGCCGGAAGTTCCTGATAGTAATCGCTAAGATTAGATGTTGTGCTTGAATAAGATATTGGAAAGCTGATAATGACAATTCCTGAGCCACCTGTTCCACCTGCAGTGGAAAGTCCACCGCCCGCACCTCCATTACCAGTATTTGCTGCTCCCACTACTCCATTTGCAACTGCCACACTTCCTGTTCCTCCAGTTGCGTATGTTACCGCTGAACCGCTTATGGAGCTGCTTATTCCTGGGCCTCCGGCAGCATTTCCGCTTATGCCGTTTGCTCCGGGTCCCAACGCACCTCCTCCGCCAGCGCCACCACTGGCCGTTCCAGTTCCCCCCGCATATCCATATCCTATTCCTCCTCCGGAATTACTTTGTGTTTGAGCTCCACCTTCACCGGTATTTGAAGAACCGCCTCCACCCGAGCCCCCCGTGGACCCATTAACATCACTGCCTATATATGTGCCTCCGCTTCCGCCTCCGTTTGTAGTTATGGTATCAAAGACGGAATTGCCACCTGCAGATCCTCTGGTAGTTGCACTTCCTCCTGCTCCTCCTCCACCCACGGTGATAGCGTAAGTTTGCGGTGTTACCGCGTGACTCTGGTCATAGGTCACACCACCCGCGCCGCCTCCCGCGGCGTAGCTTCCGCCACCACCGCCTCCTCCTCCTGCAACAACTAAGGCTTGGATATTACCGGTGCCGTTTACAGTAAGTGTTCCGCTTGAAGTGAATGTGTGGATTTCATAACCGTTTGAATATGTGACAGTTCCTCCTGTCGCAAAGGCCTCTTGAGAATCTGTAACTCTGTTTAGTATTCCTGAGGCGATGGCAGAGCTACTGTTATAAACAATAGTAGGGTCAATTGTAATAGGGTAGACTCGACTGGTATCGTTTAACCAGTTTTTATCAATGTTAAGAATGGCAACGAGTTTTCCGGTTACGGTATCCTTTTGAATTGTGATGTCGACGTTATCGGTATGAATTCCTTTTGCATCGACTGCATAAGGTTTTTGAAAATTGAAAAGGTACTTTTTGTTTGCATCATAAAAAATTCCGCCGGCGATATTGGATGTATAGTACTGTGGAACGATTCCTCGCATTTCCAGGAAAAAAGGATAGGTAGAAATGCCGTTGGCTTTGTTGACAGTTATCGTTTCTTCCACACCGTTTGTAAGAGGTTTGTATGTGTAGTTTGTATTTTGATATACATTGTTAAACGTTATAGTATTGTCTTTTATAAACGGCGTTGGGATGTTTATATCTGGGCTGGCCGGATAGAAAGTTACAGATTTATCCTTGGATTTTATAAGGGAAAATTCAACCTTTGGATTATTAGTTTTCCGATCTCCTATTTTGACGTCGTAAAGGTTGGAAGTTCCTTCAAAATAATAAGCGTTACTTTTGTCAAGTGTATGAAGTCCAGCCGGGCGGGGAGTGGTGTACCACCTATACAATAGTAATCCCCAGATTAAGGCAACCGGTATGGCCGCCCCTCCGATTATAAATTCGTCTTTATACCGTTTTATAAACTTCAGGGCGATCTTTATTTTTGGTTTTAACCAAATCAAGAACTTCTTTGAGTAAACTCGAATATAGACGGATGCTTTCCATAAAGCCTTAAGTAGGCTCAGGAGAATTTTTGCCATTTTCAATTTAATATCGTGCAGTTTATTTTTTCGCATGGTTTACTGTGATACCTGAACTATCCACCAGTTGAAGTTAACGTCGACGTCTATCGGGTTGGTAAACCCGACCACAAACTTCCCGTCCTGTTTGCTCTTTACATATAGTACATAATTTTCTGTGGTTGATGTTGGGGTAACATAGACCAATGTATAGTCGGTAACCTTTGGATTATTAATAGTAATGTCGGCCGTATGGGCGGGAATTACAGCCGTTCCGACGGTTGCGTTTGTATTTATTACACCGTTAACCTCGGCTGATGCCGTGGCATTATTTGCTCCCGCAATTGTTAGGCCTTGGGTTGAAAGGTCATTAAACGCGGCACTTCCGGAGGCGTTAATTGAGGAAACTTCGTTGCCGTTGACGTCTTTAAGACTAAGTAGGTTTGCCGAATCCGTGGCCGTTGTTGGATTGATAGCGGAAAGAGTCAAACCGGAGGAGTTAATCCGGCCGGCCACAAATAAGTTACCGGCGATGTTTACGTTTCCTTGTGTGTCGATAGTAACAAGCCCGTTCATTATTTCCACAGGCGCCATGGCCAGGGATTGGATTCTAAGAGGAGCCGAAAGCGTGTCAATACTATTATTAGAGGCGCCGAGGACAAAATCGGTTCCCAGGGAGAAGTTGGTAGTTACCGATAGGGAGTTTATGGCTGCCTGATCGGTTATGTAAAGATCGGAAACAGCCAAATTATTTAAGTTGGCGGAATCGGAAGCGGAGCTGGCATTCCAGCTTAAGGAATCTTTAAGCGTGCTTTGATCTGCCTGGACCTGTGTCAAAAGGTCTTGAATTTGCTGGAGTTGTGCCGAGTTGGTTGCAAACTCAGTGCCGATTATCTGGTCTGCATAGATTGTTCCAGCTCTTAAGGTTCCCGAGAAGGTCGCATTTCCGAGATTGTCAATGGAAGCAACCGCGCTTCCGGAGGCATTTTGAATTACAAACTGCCCCGATGGGGTTGCCTCCGAACCGATTTGAACTGTAACGTCCGTTCCGCTGGGGATCGGGGAGATCAGATTAACTGCCAAATTATTGGTTGTAAGGTGATCAATTAGAGCGACACCGGCGTTTAAGTTGGTTGTGGCAAAATCGGTAGCTGTAATTGCTCCAGCCTGGATATTGGCTGCAATGATGTTTGCAAATGCCCCCGCATCATTAGCAATTTCTCCTGTAGTTTTATTGGAAACATTCCAGATGTTTGTTGCGGCGTCTTTTACGAGTTGATAATCCTCAATGTCCGTTAGGTATGTACTTTGAGAACTCGCGCTATTATTTACGATGACAAGGAGGGTATCACCCTGCCCTGGACTCCAAGGCAAAAATGCTTTGGCAATGGTTGTTTCTCCCGGCTCCGCCTTTCTGGCGTAACCTGGCATATCTGAGGCAGTAATTCCGTCTCCTGGATTAATCGGAGCAGAACTCGGGTCAATTTTGACGGGAACTCTACCGGCAAGAGCCAAAAGCCTGCGGTTATCTGCCTGAATTCCCAAAGTTTGTCCAGCCTGCGTTGAAATAATTCCGAGAAGATTTGGATCGGTTGCGCCATGTGCTTTTGTTAAAATCGGAACACCCTGGTCATCCATTTGACCGGTTAGTGCAACAACATCGCCGGCACCAATATCTTGGTCTTCATCGCCTACGGTGTAATATTCTGCCAAATCGGCGCCGAATACATTTACATCAAGTTTCAAGTTTTGGGTGGAACCCGATGAGTTGGTAAGGGTGATTGTATTATTTCCTCCTGAATAGGCTTGGGTAATTTTATAGCCGTCGTTATAGGTGATATTGACACTATTCAACTGGGGTTGATAGTTAGTGTTTGTTGTAGTTAGTATTACTCTGTACTGGATGTAATTATTTGGTGTAGAGGTAATTTGTGATCCACTGGCAGTTGAGTACAAATTTTCCGCTCTGACATTATCTATGTAAATGGTATTAGCCCCTTGGGTCAGATTGGTGAAGCGGAGTACCGTAACCGCATTTTTATTGCCGGCAGTGATTGCCGAGAGATCATAATAGACTTTTTGCCATGTATTTGCGGCGTCGATTGTAATTGGCAAAACGTTTGTTGTTGCGACAGAGTTTCCGAATCCAAACTGAACAGAATTTCCGGGTTGCGAAGCACGTACCCAGAAAGTTATGTACTGAGTGTTAGTTAGATTAATTGTGCCATAAGCGTCTCCTGCGCCGGCATTATACAAATCCGTTCTTTCTTGGGTGGAGAGAACTTTCTTCCAGAAACCGACCTCATCAATTGCACCGTTGAAGATTTGGGATCCATTAACTGCTCCGATATTAAACACACCTGTGGTGGCCCCAGGTGTTTGTCCGGCCGTGACGGCACTAGAGTCAACTGCTCCGTTATTTACTTCCATGTTTACAGTTGCACCCGCATTATCATACCAAGCGACAACGTTATACCAAGTTGAAATACTTGGTGTGCCGAAGGTGTTTGCGCACTGAGTACCGATTAATGTTCCTCCGGAATTGTATATTTGGAAGCAGAAACGAACAGTTCCGGCGGTGTTATTTAAAATCAGAAGATATTCTCTGTGTGTCGCGTCAGTATATTTGGATGCAATAATCGTGCTGCTGCCACTCCCCGGTAAACTTGTTGCATTTACCCAGGTATTTAGTGAAAAGCTAACCGCACCGGTTTCCAAGGTTGCATTATCCGCATGGCTTAAGTACGTACTGCTTCCATTGAAAGAAGCGGCGTTATTGATTTTTCCTGTTGTGCTGGATGTATTTCCGTTGTCTGTTAAATCATCGCTGCTAAAACTATCAGCCCTTGTTACAGGGGAACTGCCGGCGCTTGTCTCATCCATCTTCCAATATCCGTTAAGTCCCGTAGTGAGGGTAGAGGCGGTGTCGGTTGAGAATAATTTTACATTGGCCTGGGCATACTGGTTGGCGGAAGGATATGTATTTCCGGTTCCTGTTGTTCCGTTTGATTCATAAAGATCATTGATTTCCGAAGCGGAAAGTACTTTGTGCCAAACACCAACCTCATCAACCGCTCCGAGGAATGTCGAAAGTGGAGTATTGGCTATTGGAGTTGCGGCAACAGCTCCTCCGGCGCCTATTTGAAACGCACTATTACCGTCGCTAGCTGCCGTTCCGCCGGAAGTGGTACTTGAAGTTATTGGTGAAGCGGGGTTGTCGACAGATAAAGTTACGGTGTGAGTACTGACACTGTAAGTTCCTACAAGATGGTGCCAAGCACCCGGAGTTAAGGTGGAGCTGGAAGAGGCGGTGAGGTAGGCTCTGGCTCCGACGCCTGCCGTTGTATCCATGATTTGGAAAACTGCTGGGCCTTCGGTTCCTGCGGCACTTTCGGACGCAACATAAAGTTGGTAAGCATAGTTTAGTAGAGTAGTACCTTTTGTAACGATGGCCTGTGCAGGCGCTTTAAATGTTGGTTTTACCCAGGCACTTACCGAGAAGTCTGTTGAACCAAGGCCAAGTTTATCGGAAGTGACCCCACCGCAAGCAACGTCGGTACAGGACAGGTTGGTACCGGCAAAATTGGCGGCGTTGCCCACGATACCGGTTGTGTAAGATGTTGAACCACTATCGGTTAAGTTGTTTGTTCTAAATGTGTCGTTTCTTGTACCGCTTGTTTCGTTTAACGGCCAATAGGAAGCAAGACTGGTCGTTAAGGAAGCGTTGGTATCCTGCGCAAAACCTGAGGCGATAAGCTTGGTTAGATTAGACGCCGTAAGCTCTTTGTCGTCTTCAAATTGAGTAACACTTCTTGTAATATCCCCGGTTGTTGCATTGATAGTGTTGCGCGGTGATGGAAGACTTCCCGCTGTGTTGGGTGTTGCCACACCCCAGTTTATGGCTGAGTTGGCGTCATTGAGCATGGTTACGTAGTTTTTATTGGTTAAGGCCGGTTGCCACGCCTCCCAGCTTCCGTCGGTTGGATCACTTGAGCTACCTGTTCTTGTTTGAAACCTGACGTTGCCGTAAGTGTTAAGAATAGCGTCCCATGTGATGGTATCCAGACTTGCCGCATTCGGTGTGGCAATTGCGGCTGAGTTGAAAACGCCATACTCGTAGTAGGGGGCAACAAAGGTGTTAGCAGAAGGGTTAGTAGATGTTGAGAAAGAAGTTCCATAATAAATAGCAATTCTTCCTGGGGCACCCGCTCCGCCGTTGCTTCCGCCTGCTCCGGCTGTTGCAGTAACAAGACCGGAACCTACAGTCACGGACTGTCCACTTAAGGCAATACTTCCTCCTGCCCCTCCGCCGCCCCCACCTTCATAACCAGCAGACGCGCCTCCGGCAGAGCCATTGGCAGTTATGCTCCCGGAAACAGATATTGTACCTGCGGATATTACAACGATCCCTCCTCCATATCCTCCGGCTCCTGGTACCCCACTTCCGCTACTTCCGCCTCCTGCCCCTCCGCCGCCCCCGAAATACAGGTCTGTTAATCCTGTGTTTCCTACAGCAGTGCCTCCAGTACCACCCGGTGTGGCTGATGATCCATTTGTACCAGTTGTTCCGGCTACGCTATTTCCACCTCCGCCTCCACCTGAGGCGCAGAGGGTGCCGGAACAAGAGCCGTTACCTGCGCCTCCACCGCCTCCATTACCGACATTCGATGATGAGCCTGCCTGAGGGTTACCTGCGGTACCTTCTCCTTGATTACCATATGTCTTTGCAGCTGAAGCACCAAGTGTATATCCTGCATTACTCATGTTTATTTGCCCGGCAATACTTACTGTGCCTGTGGCTCTAAAGAACACAACTCCACCTTTGGTTGTTGAATTCCAGCCTGTGGTTACTAAATCATCACCTACCGGGATTGTAACATTGGTATAATTTGGAACCCGTTGGAGCATTACGCGCTGTGTTCCTGAAGTTATCCCGATATTTGTATCATCGGTTGCATTGTCTCCGTAATAATATTTTTTGGATGTAGTAAAGTTTACGGTATTGCTGGACACACTCAATACACGTAGGGTTTCATAGTTACCTACGTTTACAGTTGAACTGCTTGTTCCCTGAAGGTTTATTAGAAGAACTTCGTCTCCGGGATTTAGACAACCGGCTGACGGAGTTGTGGTAAGTGTTGCAGAAGTGGAAGTTAATCCTCCGTTTGCGACATTGTAGTTTACTGCATCAGCACATGATCTGCCAGAAATGCTTGTGGTATCCAAATAGACCGTAGCCGAGGTGACAACACCGGTTCCGTCAGCCCCTGTACCTGTATTTAGTGATTGGGAAAGGGCAATATCGGATAAGGCAACTGAAGTGTGTATATTGCTATTTGTGGCAGTTGCTTCGTTCCATTGATTTTGGAGATTTTGAATAATGCTGTGGGTGAAATTGGAAATATTTTGCCAAACGCTGTTTGCGGAATTGTAGACCCATCCTACCGCCGCTAAATCATTTTGAGGTTGTCCGCCTGTGATTGGGGCGGTAATTGTTAGGGTTCCGCCGTTGGCAACTGCAGCGTTAGTGTTTTCGTACTGAGTCATATCGAGTGCAACCCTGTGCCAGGCACCATCCTGACCACTGACCATAAGATCGCCCGTATCAGTGCCATTAACTGCAGTGGTTGTTGTGTTGAAATAAACCGTTCCGGCGGTAGTGGTTGCCGGAGCGGATGAAATGCCGTTTAGCGTAATACTGCTGTCGTTGTTGACGGTGAATTTTGTTGAACCTAAATACTGAGCAGTGAAAATAGGTCCGGGTTCTTCCTGGTCAACGGTTAGAGCAGGTGAGGTTGTGTTGGCCTGATTTTTAATTAACCAGCTTCCTGCCGAAAGAGTATTTTGCAGGGCGTTGGGGGTCGTTGTGCAGTTGGTTCCTCCCGAGGTACAAAGAGTAATTGCGGGAGTGCCGGCGGCGTTTGCGATTGTTGGGCTGTTGTGATTGAGGTATAAGATTCCGTCGATTTCTTCATTTCCGCTAACCAAGAGAGATGATCCGGAAGTAAAGCCTCCAAAAGCAACAGTGTCGGTTCCAAGACGCGAATAGGCGGTGGGTGAAGGTAAAGAACTGCCGGCAACCTGTATAGCGCCGCTGAAAATCCCGTTTGTTGCCGTTACCGTGCCGATATTTCCAATGTTATTTCCGGAGAAGGAATCAAAATTTGAGGCGGCATTAATCGTAATATCACCGGAAGTGTTGGTTATGGCAGAGGTTGCGTTATAAAGGCTCAAAACTCCGTTTCTATCCAAAGTCATGACGGGGGAGCTAGCTCCATCCGCTTCGATAATGTTTTGTGTTCCTCCAGTCGAGTTGAAGACGGCAAGAGCAGAGCTTCCTGGAGCACCCGCAACATCAAGGGCACTTCCATTATCAGAAGCGCCCGAGCCGATTCTTATGTCTCCGGTTCCGTCAATCCAGGAAAGGGGGGTGCCGGTGGAACCCTGCCATTCCATGAGATGACTTGTCTGGGTTGAGTTGGCTTTGATGTAAGCCTGAACCGCATCCGCAATTCCGGTTACCTGAAGTTGGGAGGCATTAAGAACTCCGGTATTTGTAAAGGAGTAAGTTGTTCCGCCTCCAACATATAAACTTCCCCCGACGGTATCATTAAGTCCGTTGGCGGTTAAGGCGGCAGAGCCTCTTGAGTTAATAATTACATTCCCGGTTGATGCGCTTCCAAGTGTTAGGTTTTGGGCATTGGTTGTCGAAAGGACTCCGTTGCCGGTTAAGTAGGTTGCAACATTGCTGATGGTTCCGGCGATTGAAGCTGTCGGGGTTCCTCCGGTATTTACTCCCGTAAATGCAAACTTGGCTGATTGGGTTGCGGTGGCTCCTGCGGTTGCACCCAAAAGTAAGTCGACGGTGTTGTTATTTGGATAAAGAGCCCCGTTTGATTCGCCCCAGTAACCGGCTCCGGCCGGACAACCTAAACCGGTTACGTCGCAGACCGCGTTTCCGTTTTGGTAAAACGCCTGGGCATAAATATTTCTAAACTGGAGCGATGATGAAGTTCCCAAATCCGTTACATTGTTTGCCGCGGGGGAAACGTTTCCGCCGGCGGCTGCATTTGACGGATTAACAATAATATTTCCGGTTGTGTTACCTCCGATAGTTAAATTACTGTTTGATGTTGTTTGAATACTTTGTGGCCCTGCAAATGTTAGACTGCCCGAAACCGACGCGTTTCCTAAGACCGTTGCCGCACCATTGACGGTTAAAAGATCATTTGAAAGTCCGAGAAGATCCGTATCTGTAGTAACTCCTACATTTTGTCCGGATATTTCGGTGTTCCCTGAACCAAAGTCGAGTGTTCCCAGGTTTGTTATGGTCTGAGCGTTACCGGATATTGTACCGGCGAGGGTTGTTGCGCCCAGTTCCAGCGTTCCGGCGGATGCCGAGATCAAATGCGTGCCCGCTCCTGTTGAGAATGTAAGTCCGGATCCGGCTCCGGTTGAAGTTATGCCGGTTGTTCCGCTGGCATTTAGGCTCAAAGCATTTACGTTTCCGCCCTGATCAAAATTATATGTTGTGTCGTTGCCGACGGAGATTCCTTTAGAGAACTGAACGTAGCTGGCAAGACCGGTGATAGTATTTGGACCCGTCATGGTGATGGTTCCAGCGACTGTTAAATTGGCCCCCGATGCGATTAAGGCATTTGAACCTCCTGAGTTAAGAATCACTTCACCAGTGGTTGAAGATCCTAGCGTTAAGTTTTGGTCATTGGTTGTTGCCAGATTTCCGTTGCCTGTAAGATAGGTTGCGACGTTGCCAATACTTCCGGCGATTGAAGCCGTTGGGGTTCCCCCTGTATTGATTCCCGTAAATGCAAACTTGGCAGAAGTTGTTGCACTTCCACCGAAAAGAACATCAACGGTTTTGCTTATTGGGTAAATAACTCCGTTTGCGTTATCGAGATTCCAGTTATCCCGGCTGCAGCCTGCAATTGAGCCGCTGCTGTCACAAACTTGGTAAGTGCCTTGATATAAAGCCTGAGCATGAATATTTCTAAACTCAAGTGAAGATGAAGTACCAAGATCGGTTACATCAGTTACGGCGGGGGAAACGTTTCCGCCTGCGATTCCGTTTGATGGATTAAGGGTAATATTTCCTGTTGTACTGCCCCCAATGACCAGCGGGCTAAATGCCGTTGTTTGTATAGTTCCGGTTCCGCTGCGGAATGCCAATGTTCCGGAAATGGAAGCGTTGCCGGCAACATCTAATGTTGCTGTTGGGGTAAGTGTGGCTATTCCCACATCACCGGTTCCGTTCGGGTTAAGCAATATATTTCCTGTTGAATTGTAAGTCGAAGAGTTTCCCAGTGTCAGATTGTTGCGGTTCGTACTTGAAATATTTCCGTTGCCGTCGATAAATGTTGCGGCATTGGTAATTGTTCCGGCTATTGAAGCCGTTGGTGTTCCTCCCGTATTTACTCCCGTAAATGCAAACTTGGCCGATGAGGTTGCGGTTGAACCTGCAGTGGCACCCAGTAAAAGGTCAACTGTGTTGTTGGTTGGATAAATTGCACCCAAAGTTTGGGCCCAGACACCGCTACCCGAAGGGCAATTGTTTCCTGAGGAGTCGCAAACTCCGAAGCCGTTCTGGTAGAGTGCGCTTGCCGATAAATTGTAAACACCCAAGTTCACATTTGCCGTTGCTCCCGTGTAAGGAACAAAATTTGAGGCGTCGACCGTTTGGGAAGGAAGGGAGATGTGTGTATCCGCCTCATCACCATAATAAATAGCCAGAGTATCAGTTCCGCCTCCGGTAATAACTGCGTAAACTCTGGTAACAATTCTTGAGGCGGATGAGCCCATGACATAATCATCGGCGGTAGTAAAGAACAAGTTATATTCCGCCTCGGAGCCTGTTAAAGCTGTTGAAGTCTCAGTAGTTCCGATTTTTGCGATATCGGTTCCACTTGAATTTGCTTCCCACAATTCGGCGTAAATTTGGACCGTATCGGATCCACTGGTTTGTGCCGCATGAACATGGAATTGGAATTGACCGGCAGGAATAGAAATTAATCCCGGAGAACCGGGTGCAGTTATCCAATTCTTTAAGGTGGTAGTTCCACTTGTCAGGCCCGAAAACGATAAAGTTGTTTTTGGAGTATAAGGTGTTACAAGCTGTTTTTTATAGCCGGCAACGTCAGAGGCGGTATCCTGGAAATAATACAGGAGGTTGCTGGCAAGTGGGATGTTTTCCCAAGAGGTGACACCTGAACCATCCGTAGTCAGGACCTGGTTGCTAAGTCCTCCGCTGGTTGGCAAGGTGAATGACCAAGTTCCGGCGGCCGCGGCAGGTTGAACCGTAACCTTTCCTGAAGTATTGCCTGCGAGTGAAAAGATTCCTCTTGTGGTTCCCGATAAACCAAGTGAAAGAAGCTCGGCCGGTGTTGTGGTTCCTATTCCGACATTTCCGCCGTTGGGATTGAGGAGAATGTTACCGGTTGAGTTATAAGTTGTGGAATTTCCCAAAACCAGATTGCCTCTATTTGTTGTAGAAATATTTCCGTTACCATCAATAAAAGTTGCAGCGTTTGCCAAAGTACCGGCGATTGAAGCCGTTGGTGTTCCGCCTGTGTTAACTCCTGTGAATGCAAATTTGGCTGAAGCTGTAGAATTGGCTCCAATCAAAAGATCAACACTGCTATTTAGAGGAAAAAGGGCGCCGAGTGCTTGTCCCCAGTAGCTTACCGCGGCGGCTGGACAGCCAAGGCCACTGCTGTCGCAAACCTGGTGAATACCTTGGAAAATCGCGGTGCCGTAAATATTGTTCCAGGCAAGGGCAGGGGAGGCACTTCCAAGGTTATAAGTTGCATTCGCAGAAGGGACAATATCGGAGTTTACGCGTCCATTGAAAGTAACTGTGTTTGCATTTGTTGTCCCCAGGGTTGTATTTCCGTTGATCGAAGCATCACCGGTAACTGTTGCTCCGCCATTAACAGTTAGAAGATTGTTGGCCAATGTCAAAAGATCGGTATCACTTGTTACCCCTACATTTGTGCCCGAGATTTGAACGTTTCCGGTTCCAAAATCAACCGTGCCGAGGTTTGTTATGTTTTGGGCATTCCCGGTGACCGCTCCCGTTAAAGTTGCCGCGCCGAGTTCCAATGTACCGGCGGATGCCGTAATTGCATGTGTCCCTGTACCGGAAAAAGTAATACCCGCGCCATTTCCGGTTGAAGTTATGCCGGTTGTGCCGTTTACGGTTAAGTTTGCGGCATTTATATTGCCCGTTGAATCAAAGTAGTATGTTGTTCCGTTTCCTACTGATACTCCTTGAGATAGTTCGAGATAGTTAGTAACACCGGTTAGAGTATTTGAGTTTGGAAAAGTGAGTGTGCCTGCTGCAGTTAAATTGGCACCGTTTGCACTTAGGGAGGTTGCGCCTCTTGAATTAATAATTACGTTGCCCGTGGTAGAGCTTCCCAATATCAAATCTTGAGCATTGGTTGTTGCGAGGTTACCGTTGCCCGTTAAATAAGTCGCTACGTTCGCAATACTTCCGGCTATTGAAGCCGTTGGTGTTCCGCCTGTGTTAACTCCTGTGAAAGCAAACTTGGCACTTGCGGTTGAGTTCGCTCCAATCAAGAGGTCAACGGTACTATTCAGTGGATAGAGAGCTCCTGAAGCTTGTCCCCAATATCCTACCGGACAATTATTACCGGAACTGTCACAGACCGGGTTGCCGTTTTGGAAAAGACTCACCCCGTAAATATTGTTCCAGGTTAAGAGGGGGGAGGCACTTCCCAGATCGTAAGTCGCGTTTGCCGAAGGAACGATATTTGAGTTGACTCTGCCGTTAAAAGTAACCGTGTTTGTCACGGTTGTCCCGAGGGTTGTATTTCCTTCGATTGTTCCGTCGTCGGTGATGGTTGCGGCACCATTTACCGTAAGAAGGTTACTCGCAAGTGATATAAGATCTGTATCTGTAGTCAGGCCGACATTGGTTCCTGAAATTTGAACATTTCCGGTACCAAAGTCGAGGGTATTGATGTTTGTGACTGATTGGGCATTACCCGTAATTGTTCCGATTAATGTAGCGGCGCCGAGCTGCAGTGTTCCGGCGGAGGCAGAAATTGTGTGTGTACCGGTACCGGAAAAAGTAATACCCGCACCGTTTCCCGTTGAAGTTATTCCGGTTGTACCGTTTACGGTTAAGTTTGCGGCATTTATATTGCCGGTTGAGTCAAAATAGTATGTTGTTCCATTTCCGACTGATACACCCTGAGATAGTTGGAGGTAGTTTGTTACACCGGTTAGTGTGTTTGACGGAAGAGTAAATGTTCCGGTAGTTGTTAGGTTGGCTCCATTCGCCGTAAGTGCGTTTGATCCTCTTGAGTTAATAATTACATTGCCGGTGGAGCTTCCTCCGAGGGTTAAATCCTGGGCATTTGTTGTTGCCAGGTTTCCGTTACCAGTAATGTAAGTGGCAACGTTTGTAATATTGCCTGCGATTGAAGCCGTCGGGAGTCCGCCGCTTACTCCGGTAAAGGCAAATTTGGCGGATGAGGTTGAATCCGATCCGATTAGGAGATCTACACTGTTATTTGTCGGGTAAAGTGCCCCGAGAGACTCTGTCCAATATACGGCCCCTGTTGCCGGACAATTTGCCCCGGAGCTATCACAAACCAGGTATCCATTCTGGCGGATGTTGGTGCCGAAAATGTTTACTCCGTAAATATTGTTCCAGGCAAGGGCAGGGGAGGCACTTCCCAGGTCGTAAGTCGCATTTGCCGAAGGAATGACACTCGAGTTTACACGCCCGTTAAATGTAACGGTATTTGCTGAGGTTGTTCCCAAGGTGGTATTGCCGTTGACCGAGGTATCACCCGTTACGGTTGCGCCTCCATTTACGGTAAGGAGATCACTGGCAAGCGTGAGCAAGTCGGTGTCAGTTGTAATTCCAACATTTGTGCCTGAAATTTGAACATTTCCTGTACCGAAATCAACCGTGCCAAGATTGGTGATATTTTGAGTGTTCCCGGTTACTGTTCCGTTTAAGGTTACTGCTCCGAGCTTAAGTGTTCCGCTGGTTGCCTGAATAGTGTGATTTCCGCTTCCGAAGAATGTAACTCCGGCACCGTTTCCATTTTCCGAAATGCCGGTTGAGCCGTTTACGGTCAGGTTCCCTGTAAGCGTTGTTGTGGCATTATTGATGGTTGTTGTTCCCGTTGCGGCCCCTATGGAGACTGTTGTTGCGGCTCCACCGAGATTAAGGGTGGTTGCACCTGTGTTGGCCAAATTGAATGTTGATGCTGTGGTTGTGAGGTTTCCAGTGTTGACGGCTACGTCGCCCGCGAAGGTTACCTGACCTGTTGAGGCAAAGTTTAGCGCCCCTGTACCGCTTGTTGAAAGTGTCAGACCATTTGTGGCGATATTGGTTGCAGCATCCAGCGTCATAGCATCTTTGAACTGGGCGAAATCCAGGGAATTGTTGGCTATCGAAACATTTCCAGAAGAAACAGTGAAGAAGTTTGGATTAAAAGAAGCAACTCCGACGGTGGATGTGGTTGCGTTTTGTGCGGTAACGGTCATTGTATCGCCCAATTGAGATGTTGATATACCGTTTGTTCCGATAATATTTTCCGTTCCTCCCAGATCAACAAGGAAGTTGCCTGTATCTCCGGCGAAGTTTATTGAAGAGTGTTGCAGATCTGAGTTCGTGATACAGTTTGAACAATTAACCTCGGAGGCAATGATTTGTCCGCCTGATGTAAAACTTAGGGAAGCGCCGGCTCCGACAACCATTGTTGCTGTTGTATTTGTGCCTGAGGTAATTTGGTCAAACGAACTTGGTCCGCCTCCGCCACCGGAGCCTACTACTACCCAGCTTGTTCCGTTCCACACGTAAACATTGTTATCGCTGGTATTAAAAACCAAAGAGCCTGAACCGATTGCGTTTGGAAGAGTTGAATAATTTCCAAGCTGCACCTGGCCGTTGAACTGGGCATTACCCGAGTTGACTAGAAGCGCTCTGGAGTTATCGTCTCCGCCGTAGCGGTTTATGACCAGAGTGGAATAGTGTGAGCCGGGGATATTGTTTTCATTCAAAGTAAGGTTCAGAACATCGGATAAGGCGGTGCCTGATTTCGATATTGAAGCAAAATCTCCCGGATTTTGAGTGATCGTGGAATTACCGCTTGTCTGAGCATAGCCGGTGATGTTTTGTAAAGCGCCGGTGCTACTCAAGCGCTCTGTTCCGGTTGTTGAGAGATTGCCTGTTTGGTTTGTGTTGCCGACAGCATCCACACTGAATTTCGTGGTCATTGTTGGTGCGCCGCTTTGGAGATTGATGAGATAATAACCGGTTGCATTATTTGGTACCATTCCGTAATAGAGTGATCCATTTGTTAGGTTGGGTGCTTGTGCATTAAGAAAGTTGCCTTTATTGCCTTCAAAGAGGAAATGGGCATAACCGTTGGCATCGGGGTTAATTTCGATATTGCCTCCCGAACCATCTGTAGCCTTGAGAGTCACAGTTTGCCCTTCAATTAAAAGGTTTCCTTCTTTGGCTTTGACGGCGGGGGATTGGGAGGCCAATTCCAATGCTCCTGTTGAATCAATTACCGGTACATTTTCCGGTCCGGCTCCAACTTCAGGATTTGCGGGGAAGTATCCGCCAAGATTTGCGGCTGTGTTGGCGGTAGAAATAGGAATTCTGGTAACTGTTCCGGATGGTGTTGCCGAGGAACCTACTTCAGGTTCTAGGTAGAGGGTGTTGTTTTGAAAGAAAAGATTACTTGGGACTTGATCTAAAGATATCAAAGCCGATCCATTAGAATCAGTTGTGATTGTTTGAGTTGGGGAAGTATAAAGCGGTTGTCCGCCTGTGGATTGATTGTAGAGATTGAAATTTACCGTTTGTGCTCCAACTTGTGGAGCTCCGTTTACATCCGTCAATTGAAGCTTGGCGTAAAGATTCCAGGCAGCAATAGTTGCAGAGTTTGCGGGAATCGTGTTTGAGGTTGGAGAGACATTGGTGATATTTTGTGTAACTTGATTATTATTTTCCTGGGCGAAATTTTTAATGAAAGGAATGGGGATTTTTAGCTTCCAGGTAAGAAGGAAAAGTATTATCACAAGTGCCGTTGTCAGGCCGACGGTTGCCCAAGTTCTTGCTTTGATGTTACCTTTTGATTTATTTTGATGTGTTACAACGCTGGCATCTTGGGTGGTTTCCAGAGGGTTGCTCTCGACGTGTCCTTCGGCTTTGGCCCAATCAAAAAAACGGTTTAGTGCGATTGATTTTCTCTTGACAGTCGAGGTGGAGGAACGTTTGGAGATCTCGTCCTGATAAGTTTTGACGAGGTCCGGTGATATGTAGGGTAGGTTGGGCATGAGTTAATTGTTGGGGTGCGTTTGCTGACTGTTTACCGATTCAACCCAGGCAAGAAACTGACGTACGTCGCTGACATAATTTTTTACGGTATTTTTTGAAACCTTCTGAGCCTCAAGGTAGCTTCGGAAATCTTCAACAATCGGGCCGGCAGAAGTTCGCTTTCCCGTCCCTGTTGCGAGGTTCTCAACACCCTCCATGAAGTTGTGATCAAGTGTCTGCAGGCTAACGAGACACCTGGCAAAATGTCTTAGGGTTGATAAGCGCCGGTTGATAGTTTTCATCGGAACTTTGTTCTCCTGCATGTAGCTTCTGTATTCGTGTGCGAGTGAAGGGCTTAAAAACGGAATTCCTTCGCTAAGCGTTTCGATGTAAGAGCCGAATGATCGAACTTTTAGGATTAACCAGCCGCTAAAATGGGAAAGATCTGATCTGTAATTCTTATGAGATTTTGGTGATATTCCCAGCATTGTAAGATACTCTGCGAATTTTTGTTTGATGAAGTCTTCAGGATTTTGTAACATGTTTGTAATAAGGCTAAATTATACGAGTTATACTGATTAGACTATTATTAAAAGGTTTTGGTAGCCTGTCAATAGCCTCTTACTGGATCATAAATTTTATTTAGTTTCACTTGTTTTCACAGAATATATAGTATAATTACCGCACGATATTTACGCACAAAATTACCAATAACTGCAAAATATACACAACCGATAAGGGGAAATAACGATGTTTTTTTGATAATAATTCGGCTTCAGAATATTTTTGCGGGAAATTGCGTTTATTATTATGAAAGTAATACTGGTGCGGAAAACAATCCTATATTCGTTCCTGGCTTATATATCTTACTATATCATTTTGAAATTCAATTATCTTTTTAATGCAAAACGTATAATTGGCAACCATAGTTAGGGAGTGCTAGGAAAATTTGTAGGCCTTTTGCCCCGAAGAATTGGGACTTATTTTTTTGTTAGCTTTGTGTTTGCAATTTCTCTTTGGTCTATCTACAATTTAAATATACTTGCATGAACCAAAGCACTAAATATAACCATACTACAACAGATATTAAATGGCAAGAGCGCTGGTTGAAAGAGAAAACTTTCAATCCTGATCTCGCTCAAGCATCCAAGCCTTTTTATAACCTAATGATGTTTCCTTATCCTTCAGCCGAAGGCTTACATGTAGGTAATATGTATGCCTTTACAGGGGCGGATGTTTACGGACGCTTTAATAGAATGCAGGGGAGCGATGTTTTTGAGCCCATCGGGCTTGACGGATTCGGAATTCATTCCGAGAATTACGCAATAAAAGTGGGTCGTCACCCTCGGGAGCAGGCGGATATTTCACAGAAGCATTATTACGCTCAACTTCATCTGATTGGGAACTCATTTGATTGGGATCATACGCTCGAAACCAACAGCCCCGATTACTACAAGTGGACCCAATGGTTATTTATCCAAATGTTTAAGGCAGGTTTGGCTTATAAAGACAAAGCCGTTGTCAACTGGTGCCCTCAGGACAAGACGGTTCTTTCGGATGAGCAGGTGATAGACGGCAAGTGTGAAAGGTGTGGCTCAGAGGTCTCCAGGCGTGAGATGAGCTCCTGGTTTTTCAGAATTACCAAATATGCCGATAAACTTCTGGCCAACATCGATAGAATTGACTGGCCGGACCGTATCAAAACGGCTCAGCGGAATTGGATAGGCAAGTCTGAAGGCAGGACAATTGAATTCAAGATTGAGGGGTCGGATAAAAAAATAAAGGTTTTTACGACTCGTCCCGAGACTCTCAACAGCGCCACATTTCTTGCTTTAGCTTCGGAAGAAGCTGGAGAGTCAAAGGAAAAATGGGGAAAACCAACGGGGGAATATGCCATTAATCCGCTAAACGGCGAGAAAATCCCGGTTTGGGAGACAAATTATGTTGAAGCTTCTTACGGAACAGGTGCCATAATGGGTGTTCCTGCATGCGATGAAAGAGATAAGGAGTTTGCCTATAAATATCATATTGATATAGTTAAAAGGTCTTTCACCAAAGAAATTTTGGGTGAAAAAACCGTTCATTTCCACCTCCGCGATTGGGGAATAAGCCGGCAGAGGTACTGGGGGCCTCCGATTCCGATGGTCTTTTGCAAAGATGACGGTTGGGTGCCGGTTCCCGAGAAAGATTTACCCGTTCTTCTGCCGGACATTTCCGATTTTAAACCTAAAGGAGACGGGACAAGCCCTCTTCATAACGCACCCGAAAGCTGGAAGAAGGTGGCCTGCCCCAAATGCGGAAAGACTGCGGAGCGTGAATTGGATGTGTCCGATACATTTTTAGATAGTTCCTGGTACTTTTTGCGTTATCCTTCCGTGGGCTCAAAGACTGCAGATACACTTCCTTTTGACCCGGGAATTACCAAAAAGTGGCTTCCGGTTAACGCCTATATAGGTGGTGCCGAGCATGCCGTACTTCACCTTATGTACGCCAGGTTTGTAACAATGGTCCTGAAGGATCTTAAATTTCTGGATTTTGAGGAGCCTTTCCCTTTTCTTTACGGCCACGGACTCATCATCAAAGACGGTGCCAAGATGAGTAAAAGCAAGGGAAACGTGGTCAATCCAGACGAGTACATTGCCAAATTCGGTGCCGATGCCTTAAGAACCTACTTAATGTTTCTGGGGCCTTTCGATCAGGGCGGGGATTTCAGAGACACGGGAATAGAAGGAATGGAGAAGTTTATGCAAAGGCTCTGGAAACTTTTCAACGAAGATAAGAAATTGAATGGGGCGGATAAAAAGGAGGTCTATGTAAAACTGCATCAAACCATAAAGAAAGTTACTAACGACATGACTAATTTTAAATTTAATACTGCGATTGCCAGTTTGATGGAGTTAACCAATATTATTTCCGATAAAGGTGCCGATGAAACCGTTTTGCAGAGTCTTTGTCTTATGCTGGCGCCTTTTGCCCCTCACATTGCCGAGGAAGTTTGGGTAAATGTTTTGAAACAACCTTTTAGTGTTCATAAGGCTGTTTGGCCCAAGTATGATACTGGTTTGATAAAGAGTGATATAGTTACTCTAATCATTCAAATTAATGGAAAAGTTAGGGGATCATTGGAACTTAAACCGGAAACGGCCATTAAAAAATCGGAAGTGGAGGATTTATCAAGAAAAGACGAAAACGTTGCTAAGTGGTTAAAAGATAAAACTGTTAAAAAAGTTATCTTTGTTCCCGGAACTATTATTAACTTCGTTGTCTAAATAAGTTAGATCAATTTTGATGAATGGTTTCGATGTTAACGAATTGTTGGTCAAATTCCGTTACCCTCTTTTAATTCTTTTATTAGGACTCATCTTGACCGCCTTCGGGGCATTATATTTTAAAAACGGACTCAACATTGCTTCGACCAAAGTGGAGGTCTTATTGGGGACTACAGAGGGTCTAACCAATGGAGCGATTACCGCGGAAATTGCGGGAGAAGTTTTAGTTCCCGGTGTTTGCGGATTACCGTCGGGGAGTCGGGTTAATGATCTTTTGGTAAAAGCCGGTGGTTTTTCCGCCAATGCCGATAAGACTTGGACAGACAAATATCTTAACCGGGTGGCAAAATTAACCGACGGACAAAAGGTTTACATACCGTCGGTCAATGAGCAGTCAACATAGGAGAGTGCTAAAAATAGTGGACAGCATCAAACCGTATCACCCGATATTTCATCCGATAGTAACTTATTAATTAATGTTAATACGGCAAGCCTGGACCAATTGGACTCATTACCGGGAATTGGCCCTGTTTACGCCCAAAGTATAGTTGAACACAGACCGTACTCAAACACCTAAGAAATCATTTCTAAAGGTGCAATTAAGCAAAGTTTATACGAAAAGATAAAAGATAGGGTAATGGTTTATTAATGGCGTTTTCCACTTCATACGAAAATTTCTTTTTGGTTAGTTCTTCTTTTTTTGGTTGTTTTCCGGTACTTTTTCACCCGCCCTTCTTATAAAAATGGAGACACCGTCCGGATAACGTCGACAGTTTATTCGGACCCCACAGTTATTCAAATTCTCGAGGTGTAAAAGTTGGGGGATTAGCCGCATACCTCCCTAACTTCCCCGAAGTTTATTATGGGGACAGTGTAATTTCGATTTTTACCAGCAGGTTTTACCTCAACCGATGTCGGGGCTAACCGCTGGTGTGATTTTGGGAAGTAAAGGATTTTTGGGGTTTTGCTTTTGATTCTTTCCGGTGTCGTAATTGCTTTTTTTCAACTCCCCGACAAAAATTTCCACATTATTGCATACAATGTTGTGCAAGGGGATGCAATTTTAATTACATATGGAACTACTCAGATTTTAACTGATGGAGGACTGGACATCAGTATCCTAGGGTGTCTTGGAAAATACATGCCGTTTTGAGACCGTAGAATAGAACGCCCACCCGAATGCCGATTATTCAACAGGCTTAAGGGAAGTAATCAAATATTATAATGTCGATGAAATTTTGGTAAATCCGATAGATCCTGGCACTCAAGTTTATAGAGTGCTGGAAAAAGAGATAGGTGATAGGGGTATACCTATTGTCACCCCTATGGAGGGTATGGAACTTGGTATAGGTTTGATATATTTGGATATATATAACCTGACCCGCGTAGAATTTAACCGTTTGACAATCCAAAACGAGGGGAGTGATATAAGTAAATACGCAATTTCGAGCGATACTAATTTATATTCGGTTGTATATAAACTTAGCTTCAAAAACTTCAGGCGACTTTTCCCCAGGGATATGCCTCCGGTGGTTTCGGATGAGTTGGCGAGTAATTGGTCTACAGGTCCTGTTGACTATATCAAAATACCTCATCATGGGAGTACCAACGGTATTACCGATAATCTCCTCAAAGTACTTATGCCTGAGATCGCGGTAATCTCAGTCGGCAAAAACAGCTGGGGTTTCCCCAAACTGGAAATTTTGGATATGTTGGCGGGGGTAGGAGCCAAAATTTTAAGAACGGACCTGCTGGGGGATGTCGAAGTTGTAACCGACGGAAACACGTATTGGGTTAAGTAATTATTACGGTTTTCTGTCAGTAACAACCATTACCTCCTCGACTATTGGGCCTTCGAGGTCTCTTGCTGCTTCACCTGCCTCCTTAATTTTGTCTTCAGCATCAGGGCCTTCAACAACAATGCTATTCCAAGGGTGCTTAATATCTATAAAGCTGCGTTTTTTAGTTGCGGTCAGGTCAGTTTGGACAGTTTCTACACTCATCAGCAAAAATTATACAACTAAAATTCAATAATGTTGTAGAATAAATCAAATGATAAAAGATGAGATTATTGAAGTACTTCAGGAGATAACGGAACAAAAAGAAATTAATCTTGAGTTTCCCGAAAACGGGTCGTTTGGCGACTATTCAACAAACATTGCATTGGTTCTGGCCCAAAAGAAGAAGCTTAATCCCCATGAACTGGCGGAAGAGTTGGTAGAAAAGCTCCAAGAAAATCATAATCTTAAAAGTGTAACCGAAAAAATAGAGGTTGCCGGCCCGGGTTTTATTAACTTTTGGTTGAAAAAAGATATGCTTTTGGATACTTTGATGCAGATTGATGTATCATTTGGAACTTCCGGTAAAGGCAAAGGTAAAACCGTTATTATCGACTATTCTTCACCAAATATTGCCAAGCCTTTTGGCATTGGGCACCTACGCTCAACCATAATTGGTGCGGCTTTATATAACCTTTATAAAGCTTTGGGGTATGAAGTGGTCGGTGATAATCACTTAGGAGATTGGGGAACACAATTTGGCAAACTTCTTTACATGATCGATTCAAAAAAAGTAACTGACTTTGATATCGCTAAACTCGAGGAGCTTTATGTTGAATTCCATAGGCTGACGGAAACCAATGAAACTCTGGAAGAAAAGGCACGGGAGTGGTTTAAGAAGCTCGAAGATGGGGATGCGGAAGCTAAAAAAATCTGGCAAAAATGTGTTGATGTTTCCCTTAAAGAATTTAATAGAATCTACGATCTTCTGGGAGTAAAAATCGATTTTGCCTTCGGTGAAAGCTATTACGAGAGCGAAATGCGGGGGATGATGGCCGACCAGGCCATTCAAAGACATCTTGAAGAGGGTAAAGACGGAGCCAAGATTATCGATTTGTCTTTCGAAGGCATAGAAACGCCCCTAATGTTTCTCAAAAGTGATGGGGCCACAACTTATGCCACCAGGGATCTTGCCACAATCAAATTCAGAGTTAGAAAATGGGATCCGGATATTATGATTTACGAAGTTGGTGCAGAACAAACGCTTCACTTTAAGCAAGTTTTTGCCGCCGCCAGACTTTTAAAACTAGTGAAGCCCTCAGTCGAGTTCGTTCACACTGCTCATGGCCTCTATCTCGCGCCGGACGGTAAGAAGTTTTCAACCAGGAAAGGAAAGACAATTAAACTTGAAGAGGTGTTGGATGAGGCTATCGAAAGGGCTAAAAAACTAGGAAACGAAAGTGGAAAAGTGGCTAAAGAAGTGGGAATTGGTGCCATTAAATATTACGATCTGATGCACTCGGTTCAAAGTAACGTTGTTTTTGATTGGGAAGAGATGATGAATTTGGAAGGAAATTCCGGCCCTTATCTCCAGTACACGGTTGCCCGAACCAATAGTGTTCTTGCCAAAGCCAAAAAGCCGGGGAAAATTAGCGCTTCGGATCTAGATAAAGAGGAGCTTTCGGTTCTTCGGAGTTTGGTGAAGTTCCCTGAGGTGGTTGAGAATGCCGCAAAACTCTATTCACCAAATCTGCTTTGCAACTTCCTGTATGATTTGGCACAAAAATATAACGGATTTTATAATGCCGATAAGATAATTGGGGGAGAGAATGAAGATTTTAGACTTGCGTTAACCGGTGGGGTAGGGCAAGTTCTCAAAAACGGACTTAATCTTCTGGGGATTCAGACTCCGGAGAGGATGTAATAACTACCGGTGGGCCTCCGAACTTACGGTTTTCAAAATACTTCATCATGCTGTCATAACCCGTTACCACGCTTGTTACAATTCCTACAATTGTACCTGAAAGAAGTCCTACAGGAGCTGCGCCAATATTTCCTCCAACTTTGTTGGCAACGTGTGCAGTGTGTTGAATAGATAAGGCCATTTCAAGAGGATTTGCCTTTGCGCGGGCGGCCAATAAAGCGGGAATCATATTTGCCTTCTCATTAGCAATTGCCGTTTCGCCTTGCATTTTTGCCTTCATTTGGACGAAAGTCTTCCATTGTTCCGTCAGTGAGTCCTGGTATTCCTCCATACCAAGCTGAGCCGCATGCATTTCCAGTAGTACCGTTTGTCTGGCACTGGTGCCTTCTGCAGGTGGAGTCATTCCGTGTTCTGCACAAAAAGCGGCGATTGAACTTCCGTATGCTCTATCCAGACCTTCAAGGAAAACATTGAAAACCTTAACTTGAGTGTCTTCTTTAGCAAGTTTGGCTATATTTAATGCCGTATCCGCAACAGATGTTCTTATTTCGGCTCTTGCGCGTTTTTCGTCCTCTATCGCCCCGAGTACCTGGAAGGCCACGCGTGGGGTGAATACAAGTTCAAGAAGACCAAACTTTGAGTTTTTGGGAAGGTTTTCGAGCATTTGAGCCACCATCTGATCGGTAAAGCTTGAAGGACCTTTTGCCAATGGTTTAAGTATAGCTTCGTCAATTCTATCCAGCTCAGCCTGTTGATTTTTGGGTAACTTAGATATTTGGTTTTCGGTTTTTGCGGCTGTCCTTTTTGCTTGGACCGCGAGCCCTTTCTCTCCATCGTCATTTTCATCTTTTTGGTTTCTATGGAATAAACCACCTAGGCCTTTTTTCTTGGGTTTTTCCTCAACTGTTTCCGCTTGGGGTTCATTCTCTTCTACTGTCTCATTTTTCTTAGCCTCAGTCTGAACGGGGACAGTAACAGGGGTTCCTTCAGGCTTACCTGCTATCTGATTGTATATTTCTACTTGCTCCGGGGTGACGGGAGGAGTGTTTTTGGATTCTAGTGTTTGGCCGGCAACATCTTCGCTATAGGTAATAATTTCGGATGGGTCTCCGATCAATGCTTTACGAAAGAAGCTTATTTTTTCTACATGAGGACGGGTGGGCTTTAATGCCCCCGTTTCTTCTGCATTGGGGATTTGTTCTTCTTTCGACATATTATTTTTGAACGCCGAATTGTAACACTATAGTATATAGAAGTCAATTGTTGTGGTTGAAAAACCTCCCGATCTGGTTTAATATCATAAAATATATGAATTATCGCCTCCATACCCTTGAAAGCGGACTTCGGATAGTAACCGTCCCCATGCCCGGCCTGGAATCTGTCACGCTAACAATATGGGTTAAGACTGGAAGCCGCAATGAGGAGAAGGGTTTGAGCGGAATTAGCCACTTTCTCGAGCACATGGTTTTCAAGGGAAGCCAAAAACGGCCTACCGCCAAGGATATTTCCCAGGCGGTTGATGCAATCGGAGGGGAGTTCAACGCCGCTACCAGTAAAGACTGGACAAACTTCTATATTAAGGCCGGCAGGGAAAATCTGGAAACAGCATTTGATGTTTTAAGCGATATGGTTTTGAACCCTCTAATTAAGGCCGAGGAGATTGAGCGGGAAAAGGGGACAATAATTCAGGAGCTTAGGATGTACGAAGACACTCCCATGATGCACATAGGAGATGTCTTTGAGGAGCTTGTTTTTGAAGGAAATTCGCTGGGTTGGGATACGGTAGGAACCGAAACCTCGGTCAAAAGCATTAGAAGAGATGATTTTGTAAGATATAGATTGAACTATTATTATCCGGATAATATCTTGATAACCGTTGCTGGTGGAATTGACGAAGAGAAAGTCGGAAAACTTGTGGAAAAGTATTTCGGTTCGCTTCAAAAAGGAAACGGAAAAGGAGAGAAAGTTGGGAGTAAGTTTGAAAATAATCAGTCCAAGCCAAAGTTCAGACTTCAAAACAAAAAAAGTGAACAGGCAAACCTTATCTTGGGTTTTACCGCGGAAGGTAGAGGTTACGAAAAAAGGTTTTCCCAGTCTATTCTTTCCGCAATTTTGGGTGGAGGAATGAGTTCCAGGCTTTTTATTGAAATTAGAGAAAGGCGTGGCCTTGCCTATACTGTTAGAACCAGCACTGATAGGTATCAGGACGTCGGTTACATGGGAACTTTTGCGGGGGTTAACATTGCCAAAGCCGGTGAGGCGGTAAAGGTAATTCTTGATCAGTGCTATGGACTGTCCTCCGGGAAATATCCGGTATCTGAGGCTGAGTTGACAAAGACAAAGGGTTTTATTAAAGGTAACCTTGCACTGGCTTTGGAGGATACTCATGACGTTAGCGGATTTTTTGGCGAGCAGCAGCTTTTTCTGAAAAAAGTTCTCACCCCCGAGGAAATTTACAAGAAAATCGATGCCGTTACGATTGATGATGTCAATTTTGAAGCCAAAAAGTTGTTTGTTCCGTCAAGGTTAAACTTGGCTATAATCGGTCCTTTCCAAAACGGCTCGGAGTTTGTAGAATTACTAAAATAAAATGGAACAAACGCTCATTATTTTCAAACCGGATGCAATTCAGAGGGGAATTGTTGGAGAAATTTTGTCCCGTTTTGAAAAAGCCGGACTTAAAATTGTGGCTGCTAAAATGGTTCAACCTACCCAGGAGCACTATTACAAACATTATGAAGATATCGGCAAGATGATCTCGCGACGCGGCAAAAAAGCATTTGATGTAACTTTGAAGATGATGCAGCAAGGTCCGGTTATTGCCATGATTTTGGAAGGGGTGGAGGCAATATCACTGGTTAGAAAATTGGTCGGAACAACCGAGCCCAAAGCAGCAGCTCCCGGAACCATCCGAGGAGACTATGCCCACATGAGTTTCCCGTATGCGGATAGAGAGGGCATTGGCGTACCCAATCTTATTCATGCCTCGGGAGACGCAAATGATGCAAAGCTCGAAATTGCCCACTGGTTTGCCCAGAATGAAATTTATCAGTATGAGACCGTGCACGAAAAATTTACCCAAACCAGGGGAAAATCTAAATCCCGCTAAAATCTCCATTTCTTGATATAATTGCATTGTATGACTCGGGGTGTAGTGAATCGGTATCACGCTACGTTCGGGACGTAGAAACACTGGGTTCAATTCCCAGCACCCCGACTGAGTAAATGAGCCCCCATAGCTCAATGGATAGAGTAAGCCCGTCCTAAGGGCGTGATGCAAGTTCGATTCCTGCTGGGGGCACTATTTGACCGTTAGGGAGTAAAGGTTTGCACTTCCGGAAGATGCTCCGAGGTTTGTAAGAATTAAAATTTTAGTTGCGCTGCCCAAAGGGAAAGCATCCGGCGTAATATATGATCCCGAATAAATCACTTGGCTATTGGTTCCGTCGTAATCCATGACTATTATTTGTCCGTCTTGAGCCAGGAGAAGCTGTTCTCCAGTAGGCATCCATCTTAGAACCGGTGAGGGCTGGGTGCTTATTAGAAAATTTCTATCTTCTTTAGTGTCGTAGACATAAGTATTTCCGGCTTGGATATTTCTTTCCTGTTTTTGGGTAGAAGCTCCCGGAAGAGGAGTAATAAGATTGTCCGGAAGAGTTCCCGAAGAACTTGCCGTATAAAGGATCATGTTCTGGTCGGGAGAAAAATTAAAGTTTGAAGTTTTTCTGGTTAAGATATCGTTGAGTTCGGGAGGCAAATTTTTTATCAAGTTAGTATCGGCCTCGGACTTTTGGCTTTCCCAACCGGCAAGTATCGAATCCTTTTTTGAAGCTACATTAACCTGTTGGGCTTGGCTGGTAAATGATCCTGTATCGAGTAGAAATACACCGTTTGACACTGTTAGAAGTATTTGTCTTCCGTCGGGAGAAAAAACATAGCTGGCGCTGGTCATATCGCCATCAGTTATTCTTTTCGGACCGCTCGCAAATCCAAACGGCAAATTATACATGTCAAGAATCCAAAGTCCCGTCTGCGTTGAATCGATACCGGTGGCAGGCAGAACACTGAAGGCAACTTTTGTTCCGTCATCCGAGATAACGGGGTTTACTGCCCCTTCGGATGTAATAGGGGAAAGAGATGGTGCATTCTTAAAAAGTGAAATTGAAACTTGAGTGACTATTTCTTTCTCAACCGTTAGCCTTTTGTACCAGCTGAAGTAGCCGTCTTTCCGGACGTCAACATCATAAGTTCCGGGAGAGAGCGAAATGCTTGCATTTGTGGCGGTTTTGAGATCGCCGTTAATATAAACCGATGCGCCGTCCGGATCGGATTTAAGTACCAGGATGCCGTTTGGCTCAAACTTAAACGTTTTTAGATTAAGTCTGTAGCCCCTTGCATAATACGAGGCAAAAAGACCGACTCCGCCGACCACAATAAGCGTGAGAATCAAAAACATTACCCTGATTTTTGTCATATAGGTCAGATTATATCAAAGAACAGCCTGTTATGACATTCGGTACACGGTTTTCTTGAATCCTGTTATAATCCGATTACTATGTGGCGTAAAAATATTGCAATCGACCTCGGGACCGCCAATACTCTTGTTTGGGTTGCCGGGGAGGGACTTGTAGTTAATGAACCTACGGTTGTGGCAATTTCGGCGGATGATAATAAAGTTGTGGCCGTGGGGGAAGAAGCCAAGCATATGTTGGGACGGACCCCGGAGGCGCTTATTGCCAGTCGTCCCATGAGGGATGGAGTGATTGCTGATTATCAAGTTACCGAGGCAATGCTTAGATATTTTATCGGCAAAGTAATTGGGCGCTTCCAAATTTTTAAGCCTGAGGTCATGGTTTGTGTTCCCGCTGGCTGCACTCAGGTCGAGCGCAGGGCTGCGCTTGACGCCACACTTTCTGCCGGGGCCGGACACGCATATCTTATCGATGAGCCTCTGGCGGCTGCAATAGGTGCCCAAATTCCGGTTTCGGCACCTTCCGGACACATGATTGTGGATATTGGTGGAGGTTCAACGGAGGCGGCAGTAATTTCGCTTGGAGGAGTGGTAACTCATAAATCCGTGCGTGTTGCGGGTAATAAAATTGACGAGGCGATTCAAAGCTATCTTAAGAAAAAGCATAATTTAATAGTAGGGGATCAAACCGCGGAGGAAATTAAACTCAAGATCGGTTCGGCAACAATTTTGCCTAAGGTTGAAAAACTGGAAATGTCGGGAAGGGATCTGGTTTTTGGTCTTCCGAGAACGGTTATTGTTACTTCATCTGAAGTCACTGAGGCTATAAAGCCGGTGTTGATGCAGATAATCGGCTCGGTCAAGGGTGTTTTGGAAGATACGCCGCCGGAGCTGGCGGCCGACATTATCGATAAAGGAATAACAATGAGCGGGGGTTCCTCAATGCTTAGGAATTTTGATAAACTTATGACAGAAGAGACTGGTGTTCCTGCTCATGTGGCCGACGAACCCCTTCTTTGTGTGGTAAGAGGTACAGGTCTTGTTTTGGAAAATATAGAACTTTGGAAGAGAAGCGTGACGAGCAAGGGTTAACGTAATATAGGGTATGAGGGAAAGAAAGGACCTTTATGAAATATAGGATTGAATCTGAACGGTTTTAAGTGCAAATTGACAATTATTTTTAAGCACGCGGTCAAAATCTAAAAGTGTACTATAATATAATGGTAAATCCGCTAAATGATTTGTTTATCAATTGAGGATAAGTGCCCGAAATTGAAGGCTGAAAATTGGATAATAAATATACACAAATCAGTGATTTTGATAATAAACTCTAAGATTGAAAAGTACCTGTAGTAAAAGAAATATTGGATAATTCCCAATATATAATTTGGATTTTAATATAAGATAGTTTTGTTTGCGGGAAAAGTAAGGCTAAAGATAAGAAAGTTTAAGTCTATGAGATATTGTTACATTTCGATATGTTAAAAAGTCAAAAAATTCACACCCGATCGGGCCGTATTTTCGGTCAGATAATGGGAATTAACGTTATTAGCACTCACCTTAACGAACTGCTGGTAGGAGTGGAGAAAAATATATCCGATAGTTCTGAATTTGGAGGCCGTAGCTCAAAATTTTCCATTCTCACCCCCAATTCTGAGCTCGTTTTGATGGCCCAAAAGGATAAAAAGTTAGCGGATGCTTTGAACTCTGCAGATTTCCCGGTTCCCGATACGGTTGGACTCAATTATGCTTCAAAATATCTGTTCGGCCGGAGTCTTAATATAATTCCGGGAAGAAAATTGTTTCTGGAGTTAATAGATTTGGCGGATAAAAATAACTGGAGGGTTTTTTTGCTTGGGGGACTTGGTGATGAAGCAAAAACAGCTTCCGCCAAATTGCAAATTACATACCCAAAATTGCAAATTCAATTTTTTAAAGGACCTAAGTTTGATAATAATGCCGTTCCTGTCGAAAAATTCGGTAGAAAACTGGAAGGGGAAGCAATTGAGCGGATTAATAAGTTTTCCCCTCAGCTTCTTTTTGTTGCCTTGGGAAACCCCAAACAGGAAATTTGGATTCATAAAAATCTTTCAAAATTAAAAATCGGGGGGGCGATGGCAGTAGGCGGGACTTTCCGTTATATTGCGGGCCTTTCGGCTATTCCGCCAAGATGGATGGAAAAAGCGGGATTGGAGTGGCTTTGGAGGTTGATTAATGAACCGAGACGGATCGGTAGGGTAATAAATGCAGTAGTGGTCTTTCCAATCAGGGTTTTCTTCTACAAAATCTTTGGCTAGCAGCATCTATCTGTATCTTCCTGTATCTTTCGGATCAAATATGCCTTCGTTATCATAACGTTTGGAAGAAATTAAACTTGTGCAGAGGTCTTCGAGAGGACAAATGCTATGCTTTTTATACTTGCAGCCGCCGCTTCCGATTGCCCAAAGAGCTTTTGATATGTCTTCGGGCCGGTAGCCCCTTTGGACAAGATCATCAAAGATTACAGGCAGAACCTCGTGGACAATTTTATGGCTGTTCACAGGTTGGTCCAGGACTATGCCGCTTGTCTGTATTATTACCCGTCCCAACTGAAAATCCACCGGAAGGCCGACCTCTTCACTGTTTCTTAGTTCATAGAGTTTATATTCGCGGACCCACTGGAACATAAGTTTGGCGACTTTAGGGCCCATGCGTCTTATTTCCTTTTCCTTAGTCTTGGCCCGCGGCCGGACAATCAAATCTCTATAAATTCTTAATGCATCGTTATCTCTTTTTTTGAAATAGTTGCTGACCCAACCTCCATAGTCCACCGCCAGTTTTCTGGTGTTATAAGGCCATTGGGGAATAGGTTCGTCCTGACGCCCAGCTGGACGGAAATATTCTCTGCAAGCCGCAATTATTTGGCCATCACTGCGTTTTACGGCTTCATTGGGTTCGAAAAGCCATGTATATTTATCAAACTCTTCGGGGTTGGCAATTCTTTTGCAAAAAGGTTCGGTTTGACCGCCAATCATCATAGTGCTGATTAAAAAGGTAGCATTTAAAGCAAACTCTTTACCTCTGGACTTGGCAAGATTTATAAAATGTCTCTCGGGTTGGGGATCAACGAAAACAAAAAGACCTTCTCTTGCTTTCATCGCGGCAATTGAAGTGCTGACAACTTCCTCGATTCTTTTTGGATATGCAGTGATATGCTCCTGTTCCAGACTCATATCGGGGATTGTAACACACTGCCGGGAGAGTCTAACTGTTTTTATTCTGCCAGACCTGTGCAAATTCGTTCTTGGCCCTATATATTTGTCCCTCAACGGCACGTACCGAAATACCCGTAATTTTTGAAATTTCGGCATAGGACATATCTTTCCAATACCTGAACCAGAGAAGCCTGCGTTTTTCGGCCGGCAAAAGGTTAAGACAATCGTTTACCGATTTTCTTAGGTCCTTTAGAGCCAGACTTTCCTCAGGGGACAGAGATCTTTTGTCTGCCTTAGATAAAGCCTCAATTAACGGAACGATTATGCCTGATTTTCTATTAACCTGATCGTGGTAATAATCTGCGGTTTTATTTAATGCAATCCTGCAGAGCCAGGTAAAATATGAACTTTTGTGCTTAAAAGTGTTCCAGCCGCGCCAGGCAGCCACAAAAGTTTCTTCTACAATTTCGTCAACCTCATTACTATCCGCTCCAATCCTTTTCATTACAAATTTGGTCAGGGGAAGGGTAAGCTCCTTGTAAATTGCTTCGAACCACTGTGGGTTTTTTGTCATACCGGAGACTAATTATATAACATGGCTATTGAAGTACCAATTAGAAATATTACCTTTTCATTTTCCGATCAGATAAAAGATGTCGAACCGGAGCAAACCCGGGATGCCGCGATGGGTTTTTGGGAATACGGAGCTATTGCCGGCCATGCTGAGAGTTCCGAAATAAATTGGGTTCCTGTCGACTGGATGGCCTGGAAATTGTTGGTAGATGTGCTTGGAGTTTCTCCGGAAAGGCTAAAATGATAAAATAGGCTTCAATGAAAGAACTTATTCTTATTAAGCTTGGCGGGAGTGTAATTACGGATAAATCCAAAGAGTATTCCGTCCGGGAGGAAAACATCAAACGTTTTGCTGGGGAGGTTAAAGAAGCTTTAAAAAAAATTAAGGGAAATATGATTATCGGCAACGGCGCCGGAAGTTTTGCCCATGTTCCCGCTAAAAGATATCAGACAAGAGAAGGTCTTATCAACGAAAGTAGTGTTTATGGAATGGCAGTTACGGAAGATGCCGCCCGTAAATTAAACTCTATTGTCATCAAAGATTTCCTCGAAAAAGGGCTTCCTGTATTCTCATTTTCTCCTGCCAGTTTCTTAATTTCTGATGCTTTAGTTTATAGTAAATCATATTTAGACCCCATCGAAAAGGCATTACAAATCGGAATTATACCGGTGGTTTATGGGGATGTGATAGTCGATAAGGTCCGCGGTTGCACAATTTTTTCTACAGAAAAAGTTCTGTCGGTTTTGGCAAAAGAATTAAAAGAGGGATATAAAGTCCGGATAATATATTTAAGCGACGCTGACGGAGTTTACGACGCGAACGGAAAAACTATTACCAAAATCTCACCTGAAAATTTTAATGAAGTCAAAAAGTCTATTCTTGGAGCATCAACAACAGATGTTACCGGTGGGATGCTCCATAAAGTTGAAGAAAGCCTGAAACTGGCAAAAGAAACCGGTATCAAAACCCTGATAGTAAGCGGAGTGGCCAAAGAAAATCTGAAGAAAGCAATTTTGGGAGAGAAAGTTGTGGGAACGGTTATTGCGGCCTAAAAAAGATCAGTGTCAACCGTAATGAGTTTTAACCACAGGTTTTCGAGCGGTTCGAGTTTTTCTCGGCTTAAGGCCCTTTCCAGTAGTTTTTCCCTTGCTTTGGTTACAATGTCGGGCGGTTTTTCTCCCCAAATAAACTCCCAGGCAATACCGTACATAATAGTGTCCTCGGGGGAATCGGGAACGGGATTCATTTCAAGGAATTTTTCCAGCGTGAGCGAATTCGAGACGGTCCAGGTTTCTCCTTCCGGCAGCTCAATGCCTTGGCCCCAATATTTAAGTTTGTCTTTTATTTCTTCTATTTTTGGCCTTACTAAAGCCCCGAGCAAAGCCTCTTTTGATGACATGCGGGTATTATATCAAGACTTAGGATCAATTATAAAATACAGCCTGTAAATTTGCCGTCGGGGTGCCAAAGTGATATTATTACCTATAATATGGCAGAAAGAATTGTGGAAGTAGGTGTGCCGCCTTCGGCTAGGCAAGAAGTAGTTAAATACATTAAAAGCAGAGACCCTATCGTTAGAGACTTGATTTCTTCTGATACTGAAATAGTAAAAGAGTTTCTTGTTACAGGGGGATATATTAGGTATGGGGACAATGTGCTGGTAAGTTTTGTTCCCGATCCCGCAATAAATCCGGACTCTCCGGTCAGGCCTATTACAGTGACAAAGGCAGTTGTGGATACGGCCGGAAATTTTTGTAAAATTGGCGACCCGTTGCATAAGCTCGAGGTGAGAACTGTGGCGGGCAGGCTGAGTTAATTACCTTTAGTATTTTCTCTCCAAAATGAAGTCGATCAGTTCTTTGAGATCCGATCTTTGAGGTTCGTGCGAGAGAAAACCAAGGTCTTCGTCAAATATCTTTTGAGCCTTATTTTTTAGCTTTAAAGCTAATTTTTGGGAGTAGGGAATACCTTTCAAAAGCGGAATAGTCAGTTTCCCTTCCTTCTTGTCGGTCTTCATATCCAGAATATCGTCCGTGATTTGGAAACACCTGCCCAGTTGGAGCCCAAACTTGGTCAACTTTTCAATTTGTGTACTTGAAGCCCCGGCCGCGATGGCACCCAGCCTCATAGGTAAGGCAATCGTATAATAAGAAGTCTTGCCGTCGGCGATAAAAAGAGCGTCTGAATCGGAAGGCTGCCTTTTTTCTTTTGTCAAAATTATTTCAATTCCCTGGCCGTGCTCGGTTCTCAGAAGCGCCCGGTAGAATTCCTCCAAAATTTTTTGTGTTTTTGCAGCCCCCAGAATCTTTTGATTATCGAAGATAGCTTTCCACATAATTGTTGCCAGACTGTCTCCCGCGTTAACCGCCAATTCCATTCCGTAAAGCCTATTTAGCGTCTTTTTGCCCCGTCTTTCTTCGGAATTATCCTGCAAGTCGTCATGAATTAGGAGCCATTCCTCGGATAATTGCATTGCGGCGGCTAGCTTGATAATCTTTTTGATATTCGCACCCATGGCACCGGCGGTTAGAAGTAGCAGCGTGGGGCGGAGATATTTGCCTTTCCTTTCGGGGTAGTCCCGGACAATTTTCCAGTACTCCCCGGCTACTGCGGAATATTTAGCGGGTACTTTGAACTCGGTGGGGTAGTCTGGATCATTCAAGTATTTTTTGATTTCCGGCCAGACAAGTTTTTTCGTGGTCTCTAAGGTGTCTTTTACCATTTCCGTATTATATCCCGATCGTGGCCGTTATGATATAATTTCGGTTATGCCTGACGAAATTTCGGTTCCTGAGGGTACTATTGTTCCCAATCATATTGCCATGATTTTGGACGGCAACAGACGTTGGGCTAGAGCCCGGGGGATGGAACCCTGGAAAGGGCACTTCTTTGGATATAAAGCACTCCTTAAGGTTGCTCACGCTGTTAGGCATCTGGGAGTCCATACTTTTACTGTTTGGGCTTTTTCTACCGATAATTGGGATAGGCCTCAAAGAGAAATCGATGAGATTATGAACCTTTTCAAAAAAGGTCTAAGAGAGACCGAAAGTGACTTTCACAAAGAGCACGTCGCCTTGGTTCATATTGGCAGAAAGGACCGTCTTCCTACCGATTTGAGAGCGGAAATAAGTAGAATTGAGGCCGAAACCGCCAAATACTCAAAGGAACACATTTACAATCTGGCAATTGATTATGGAGGGCACGACGAAATAATAAGGGCTGTTAAAAAAATTGTTGAAAAGGGAATTCCCGCCGGTAAAATTGACGAAAAACTTTTTGAAAGCTTCCTTGACACCGCGGGGCAACCTTACCCGTATCCCGATTTATTTATAAGAACAAGCGGTGAGCAAAGAACTTCCGGGCTTCTTCCCTGGCAGATGGCCTATTCCGAGTTTTATTTTGAGTCTGAACACCTTCCGGATTTTACTCCCGACAAACTTAAAACCGCAGTCCTTGATTTTAGCCGCCGCAGACGCAGATTTGGGGGAAATGACGTAGTTGAGCACCTTAGTTTTGATCCAAAGTTAACGGCCAAACTCGAGCTTTCCTGGTGGAGACTAGCGAATGTTCCTGAAGGAGTAAGGCTTCGTGACTATGCGATGAAGCATATTAAGGAACAGTATGGTTTATCGAAAAAATTGGCATTTGAAGCGGCAAGATATTTTGTTGAGGCACTTGCCGAGGAAAAGGATGAGAAATGGGATAAAGCAACTGAAGATATGAGAAAGTTTTATCAGCTTATCAAAGATGAAATAAAACTTGCGTTTGAACCTAAAATCGTTGCTTCGATGGAAGTTGAGTTTGCCAGGGAAATGGGGAATAAAGACTCAGTTGCTTCGGCATCCGAGGCTGAGATCATTGCCAGAGAACATTTGGCGGAGGTTTACAGAATTTCGCTTTTTCAGGCCGCAAAAGCGGCGCACCTTAGAATTTTGGCAGGAGTTGAACGAAATTTGGCTGTCGCCGGGTTGGGGGAGGAACATTGGGATAAGGCGGAAGACTACTTGGTAAAGTATTATAGCGCCCTCAAAGAAAGAGTCGCATAGCTTCAGTATAAATTACTATTTCAGATTAGTGCTAAATGCCTATTGACACCTTTGTTTCACTTTGATATTTTCTGACTAAGAAAGATAATCGTTAGGCAGGCAACGTTATAAAAATGGATCAAAATAATAAGAAGAAACTCAGATTAGAAGACCTTCCGGATCTTTTGACCGTAAGGGAAGTCAGTGAACTACTTAGAGTTTCTCCATTAACTATCAAAAGATGGGGAAAAAGGGGAAAGCTTCCGGCCATCCGCATTAACTCCCGTGGAGACAGGCGCTACAAAAAGGAAGCTGTTCTTTGGCTTCTAGGGATGCAGTCTAAAGAAGAGTAACTTCAAAGGGCAAAAATAATAAGATTTCTTAAGTGAGGCGGCGCTTCTGATTTGTCTTGAAAGCATTCCGCCTCACTTTTGTTCATGGTCTTTCTGGTGGTTACACCTCCTCTTTTTCTTTGTCGGCCAGCTCGTCGCTGAAAAACAGTTTGCCGAACTGGGTTTCGGGGTTGACCAGGATTTTAACCCCATCGATAGTTGCAGGCGGGTTTTCACCGGCGGTTTCCGTGCCGGTAAAACAAACGATTGGCGCTGCCTTATGTAACCTTAGATAGTCTTTGATTCCCTGTCGGACTTTATCGGCGAAGGGGGTAGTAGTGAGATCGTACCATTCCATTGTATTACTCATTTTTTCTCCTTCTTGGATTTTCTGGTGTTGGTTTTCCGATTTGGGCGAAACAAAAAGAGTATCGATCGTACAACCCGCCGAGCCGGGGAGTTAACCCCGTTAAGAATGTTTAAAAGACCATGTTAAAGTTCCCCCTAATGGTTAACTTTGGAGCAGATTATATCCTGTAGTAACTTAAAAATCAAGTTTTTTGGGCTCAAGAAGGCTTGACTTTTCGACGTTCATCCTGTAGTATATGAGCCTGATATGGAATATTTACCTCCAGTTGATTATCAAAAAGAGGTGCATTTTGCGCCCGTTCCTTCAGATGTGGAAAAAATATACAAAGAGGGAACCTATCTCAGGACATCTCATGCGTATGAAGATCTGGATGCCGGCACTCCTTCCGCCACGGATCAGTGTGATAACCCCTACGTTACTTGTGATGTGGTAACCAATCCCGACGGAACCTTTAGTTTGACCGTTCTAATTGACGGCCATGCCCAGGTTGATTGGAACGGTGTTTGTTCTTCGGTTGCCAAAAAGACCGGATTTGACCTTAGTAATCCTGATTGCCCTGTCTGGTTTTCAGGCGGTTCAAATGGTTGGGGTTCGACGACAGAGTCGGGCTTAACCTTCGGGCCTGAAAAAATCGTTTATGATGCTGGGCAAAGCGGAAATTACAACCTTCCCAACGGTGATACTATGAATTTGATGGTGGTTGCGGAAGGTATTAACGAAAACGCCACGGAAACTGAGGCTGCCGCAGCCAATGCTTTGCCCGCCAGTCCTTCAGAGCAAAGTCAAAATAGTCAAACTCAAAAAGGTAATAATCTTACAGGTATTGGAATACTTGCAGGTTTTATAGTTCTTGCGGGAGGCGGAATTGCCTGGATTTGGTATAAAAATGCCCCGGGCTACGTTGCCGACGAAAGGCGTGAACAAAAAGCAAGAGCTGCAGAGGCTGCAGCAAAGGAAATTGAATACCGAAATTCAACTCAAAAGGCCATACAAGGGAAATTGCAGGCTATTATTGACAATGTCGCTTATATCAATCCGGGCAAATGGGGAGCTATTCATAGAGATTTTCTTACACAGGCAGTTGAAGGAACTGATGTTTACGTCCAAGGAGTCTTGAATCAGATGCAAAAGTCGGGACTGGATATAAATACATGTTCCAGGGGGGAAGCTATTAACGCCACAAAGGCTTATATGGAAGGAAAGATCCAATCCGCCCCGAAATTTGATAAAAACGGAAAACTTCAGAAATAATTTAATGGTGTGTGTTTAAGTAGAGAATTTGCTTGACAAAAGGTATAATATGCATGCTTTCAAAAGAATTTATTCCATGAGGAAATTAATGATGATATTGTTCCTGATGGTCTTTGCCGTTATTGTTGCGTGGCCGGATTTTGCTTTTGCCAGGGTTGTTCCCACACTTACGCCGAGCCCGACACCTGTCGTTACGGCCTCGCCTCAGCCTGCAAGAGTAGATATTACTCAAAAAAGTGTGGAAACCTTGGGGCCGTTGGATAAACTCCTTCAAAACCAAAAACTAGGCTCGACATGGCCGTTTAACCCGGTAAAATATGCGATCCGTGGAGCTGTTGCGGCCGGAGTTCCCGCCAATACAATAGTGCTCCTACTCCTGCTCCCGATTGTTGCCTTTGTTATTGCATTTACCAGAAACGTTATCGGAATCAGGGGTTTTGGAATTTTCCTTCCCGCTGCGCTTTCCGTAGTTTTTGTAGCGACAGGTCCAATCGTCGGAATCGGACTTTTCCTGGTTATTGTAGTCGTCTCAACTGCCATGAGGATGATTCTCAGGAAGCTTAAGGTCAAGCTCCAATATCTGCCGAGGATGGCGTTCATTCTTTGGGCTGTGGTCCTCGGGGTTTTGGGGGTTCTATTCCTAGCGCCGGTTCTTAATTTTTCGGACCTTGCCAACGTTTCTATCTTCGCCGTTCTTTTCCTGGTGCTTTTGGCAGAGGACTTTACCAGAGTACAGCTTGGTAAAAGCGTTAAAACCGCCTTAAATCTAACTTTTGAGACACTTCTTTTGTCTTTAATTTCATTCTTGTTCCTAACATTCCAACCCTTGCAGCAATATGTTCTTCTTAATCCGGAGGTTTCTCTGATTCTGGTTGCGGCGGCGGATCTGATTTTGGGTAAATATACCGGACTCAGGGTAATGGAATTCTACAGATTTAGAAAGCTCATCCGGAGTTAAAAATTATGAAAATATCCTCAATTTTGGGATTGAATTCCAGAACCCAGCTTTTTGCCTACAGGTATAATTCCAGGCGTGGTAAGGCTATCGCCGATTCCAAAATTCAGACCGCAAGAGTACTCAAAAAGGCTGAAGTTCCTCACCCTGCAATTTATAAGAGGTTTATGAATCCTAATGATGTCTATGAGTTTGATTGGAACACGCTTCCCGATGAATTTGCCCTGAAGCCAAGTCGCGGTATGGGTGGAGAGGGAATCATTGTTGTCAAAAAAAAGCTCAAGGATAGCGGCTGGATGACTACCCAGAAAACACGCGTAAAAATTGATGATCTTAAGCTTCATACACTTGATATATTGGAAGGCGCTTTCTCTATGGGAAATGTTCCGGATGTGGCTTTCGTTCAGGAATATGTCGGCCGCGCAAAAGTCTTTAGGAGATGGGCATACCGGGGGACTCCGGATATTCGGATAATCGTTTTTAACAAAGTTCCGGTTATGGCGATGCTTCGTTTGCCTACAAAAGAGAGTGGAGGAAGGGCGAACTTGCACCAAGGTGCCATTGGAGTCGGAGTAGACATTGCAACGGGAATTACCACAACCGCCATTTGGCACGGAGAGCAAATTGTATTCAAACCCGGGACGGAGAGGAAACTCCGAGGAATAAAAATACCCAATTGGACTGCCATTTTGGAGACTGCGGTACGGGCCCAAATTGCCTCGGGGTTGGGTTATGCAGGAGTAGATATAGTGCTTCATCCCGATAAGGGTCCCATGGTGTTGGAACTTAACGCACAACCCGGGCTTCAGATACAACTTGCCAATATGGAAGGTCTTAAAAAGAGGCTTGAAAGGGTTGAAGATCTTAATGTTACCGATGCGGAACATGGAGTTATGATCGCCAAAGCTCTTTTTGCCGGAAGGTTTGAGAATAGAAGAGCGGTTGAGGAAGGTATTAAAACTCTTAAAGGTTTGGAGGGAATTAAGGTCTACAGTTTTGACAAATCCAAGAGGGTTAAAGTTATGGCGAGGGTAGATACAGGTGCCGTAAGGAGTTCAATAGATAAGAAACTTGCCGAAGAATTGGGACTTTTGGTTAAGGGAAATATCTTGTGGAGAGATAAATACCGCTCCGCCGGCGGATTGCAGGCAAGGCCTGTCATAGGAGTGGAATATGTCGTTGCCGGCAAAAGAATCAAATCCTTTGTTTCGGTCACGGATAGGTCAAAGATGTCAAACAGATTTTTGATGGGTAGAAGCGATATGGCGGGTTTTTTGGTTAACCCAAATTCAGAATGAAAAACAAGAAAATTTTAATTTTAACGGGAGGAAAAGTCAGTAATCTTTCCGCGTTTTCAAAGGAGGCAAAAGTTCTTGGCACCGACCTGAAAATAGCGGCCTTTAGCGATCTCGAATATGATATTGAGTCTGCCGGCAAAGGATCGTCTATAAAAATTGGCGATAGGAATCTAGCCGACTTTGGTGTCATATATTTCAGACTTCTGGGTGATAGCACGGAAAATGCTGCCATCGTTGCCGACTATGCCAAAAGGAGAGGTATAAGGATAGTGGATAGATTATATGAGAAACCTGAGTTTGTTAAGCTTCCGCTGCCGAAGGGATTGGAAACAATGCTTCTTTATGAAAGTGGAGTGCCTGTTCCGCATACGATGTTTATGACCTTGCGCCGGATGGTTACAAAAGCCCCGGATAAAATTGGTTTTCCTCTTGTTGTTAAAGGGACTAACGGTAAAAGGGGAAGGGCGGTCTGGTCGCCGGGAAATCAATCGGAATTAGCCCAGCTTGTCAAAAAACTTAAAGCCCGCAAGTTGACATGTGAGCGGTTTATTGTTCAGGAATTTATTAAGGCGAGTATAAGAATTAGAGTATTTGTAATTGGCGAAAAAGCAAAAGCGGCTATTGTTCGTCCGCAGCGTTGGGTGAATAGATTTTCTAAAGAACTTCCCCCAAATCGTTCTTACAAAAAAGTTCCGTCTAAGTATTCTAGTATGGCGGAAAAAGCCGCAAAAGCATTATCTATTGATATTGCGGGGGTAGATATTTTGGAAACCAAAAATAAAAAATTATTTGTTTTGGAGGTAAATTCGGCGCCCAAGTGGAACTCGATTAAAAGAGACACGGGTTTCAATGTTGAAAGGGAGATTTTAAAATTTCTCATAAATTTATGAAAACCAAACACAAAATGCTGATGGAGGTTTTTGCTGAAAAAGCCGAAAGATTGGGATATTTGGTTGAGGTTTATCCGTCCGACCGTAGAGTCTACAAGATATCAAAAGGTGGTAAAAGTGTTTTGACAATCGGCAAGCATTTTCCTTTTAACTCGATAGTCGACTTTGAAATTGTTAAAAGGAAAGATTTAACAAAAAGGGTTCTTAGAGATGCAGGTTTCCCGGCGCCAAGAGGAATTTTAACGGGAGAATGGAAAGAAGTTTCGGCCGCAATAAAAACCGGCAAAATAAATTTTCCTTTGGTCACCAAACCGGATACTTCACTGGGTGGAAAAATGGCAATTGTCAAAATTGAAAATCTTGAGGTTTTAAAAAAAGCTTTTGAAAAAATACGGGAAAGTTATGATGAGGTTTTGGTGGAAGAGTTTTTTCCGGGTGAGGACTTCCGTTTCCTGGTTCTTGACGGAAAAATCTTGGCGGTTGCCAGACGTGTCCCGCCGGCTATTATCGGAGACGGAAAAACAAAAATTTCTGAGCTTGTTGCCAAATATAATATCGGCCGGGGAGGAGATTCATTAAAGTTGGGTTTTGAAGTCGAAAGAGTTTTGGCGGAGCAGAATCTAACAATAAACGATATTCCCTCCAAAGGAAAAAAGATTTTGATGAGAAGAAACGCAAATATTCACACCGGCGGAGTGGTGGAGGATGTAACAAATATTGTTAATCCCAAATTTAGGGAGATGGTTTTGCGTGCGGTTAAACTTTTTGACCTCCGGTTTTCGGGTGTAGACATAATTTGCCCCGATATAACTAAGGCAAATTCTCCGTACTGCATAATCGAACTTAACACAGATCCGGGTTATGATTTGCATTGGATGGACTCTAAGGGGCACCAATATGATGCCACAAAAGACATCTTAAAATCGCTATTTTCTTAAGAACTTGCCTTTTTAAAGCCTGTAAAAGAGTAATATATAAACATGAGCGGTACTACAGAATCCGATTATTCGTACCCTCTGAGAGCTTCAGAAGCTGTTGGAAATATGGAATCGTTATTAGCCGTTAAGCCCCTGGAGTTGTCATTGGATGAAAAAGTCCGGCTGAAAGTTTTCGAGGAAGGGCTTTTTACCAAATATGAGAGAGCCACACATTTTGAAATTACGGAGCATACAATTTACCCAGGAGCTTTTACAACCGAAGAAGGGAAGAAACTTTTTACCGACATCTATTTAGGCGGTAAGGAGACGCCGCGTTTAGGCGAGGTTGACGCAAAGGACATCGAGAGAATTTTTATGGAAGCGGATTTATCGAAGATTCCCAAAGATAAAAGGGAAAAAGCTCATGATTTTTCTTATGAGTGGGCAAAAAATAAATTTACGGAAGAACTGATTGCATCAAAAGGAGATGTAGGCGGAGTTGAAAATCCCGTAAGAATTAAAAGAGTTGTTGATCCCGAAGACCTTGCCGAAGAAATTAAAAATCTCAGGATTCTTAAGGCCGAGCTAAAAAAAGAAATTTCCCAATCCGGAAATAATGGAGATTTTTTTGAGGGACAAAGCGTAATCTTAAATATTTACAGGAAAAGAGTAAATGTGGCACTTGCAAATCTTTATGAAAATGAGGGAGTGGATTCGAGGAAGCTGGAGAGAATAGACCATTTTCTCAATGGAATTGGGTCGGAATTTAACGCCAAAGGAATGTTTGAAAGTATTCCCGGGCGGCTCCGTCAATATGCATCAAAAAGGAAAGCGGAATTACCCATAGAAACTCCGGAGTACCGGAAGTTTAACTCGGTATTGGTAAACTCCGGACAGGCGAAGGTACTGGCGGAAATGGTTCTTAATGAATATGGACTTAATTCGGGAGACCGGAAGTGGAATGTGGTTATCGAAGACGGCAGGTCTACTTTGGCGGTTCAGTATAAATCCGGTTCTGATGTGGTCAGAAAAATTGCTATCCCGAAAAATTTTGAAAGGGGACTGGTTGATACTTTGACGGTTTTAGCCCACGAGATCGAAGGGCATGTCTTGCGGCATGTAAACAAGGAGCTGGCCGGACCTGTTTCGTTAAAGTTGTTTGAACAAAAATCGATGGGCAGAACAGGCATTCTTTCGGAAGGAGCCGCAATGTATATCGAAGGTAAAACACAAGAAATGGTTGCGGGGATGAAAGGAAGAGCGGAACCTTACTTTTTTACCGGGTTGGAAAGTAAAATGGCGGGCGGAAGTTTTAAGGATGTTTTTCTGGCCATTGCGGACCTTTATTCAGAAAGAAATTTTGGAGTGCCGCTAAAAAGTCTATTTGAAGACAAAGACAAATTTCAGGAAGCCGTAGATAATTCCTTTAGAAGGGCGATGCGGATATTTAGGAGAAACACTCCGCTAACCGATGCGAGCGGTTATGCACCGACTTCGGATGCAATTGATTATATCGAACAAGAGACTGTATTGGATTTCCTTATGTCTGAGGATAATCGGGGAACAGAAATATCAAACTTGGTTTATGTTGCCGGATTGGATCTGTTTTCGGTTTTTGATTTGGAAAAACTTGGCCTTTTAGACTTGACAAAAGTAGAGGAGCCAAAAATGGTTACGGCGAAAGTTGTATGGCCTAAAATAAAAGCCGGGCTGGCAGCGGGTCAAAACATAGGCCAAATACTTCATATAATTTAACTCCGAAATATAGGTATTTAACATAGTTATTGAATAATTAAGCTGTTCGGAAAATCATCAACATCTGCGTAATTTCATATCCCCAATAAAAGGCGAAGGAGATTTTGATCCACAAAAAATCCCGCGTATTAAGCGGGAAATTTTGCTGTAAAACTAAAATAATTTTAAGGTTATTTTAGCTCAACAGTTGCTCCGGCTGCCTTCAGTTTTTCTGAAGCGCTTTTGGCGTCTTCCGCCTTAGCGTCTTTCAAAACTTCTGCGGGGAGTGTTTCGGTCATGCCTTTTGCATCCATTAAGGTTAAATTGGGATTAATTTCCCTCAAAGCCTTAATAACAGCAATTTTATTGGCACCCGAACCTGTCATAACAACAGTTTGGGTTGCGTTGCCTGCATCAGCCGCCGGGGCTTCTCCTGCCGTAGCTGGGGCCGCTGCTGCGGCAACCGGCATAGCTGCGGAAACTCCTAGCTTTTCCTGTAAGGCTCCGACCAATTCGGACAACTCCATTACGGAAAGTTTTGCAACATCGGAAACGATATTTTCTACTTTTTCTGATACTTTCTTTGATTCTTCTGCCATCTTATTTCACCTCCTTATCTTATTTTTTACTGGCTGTGTCTAAGACATAAACCAGTTTCTGCAAATTTGCATTCAATGTTCCGACCAAACCATATTCGGCACCCATAAGTGTTCCAAGTAGCTGCCCGAGAAGGGCGTCGCGTCCCGGAAGAGAGGCGAGTTTAACCAAAGAGCCTTCGTCCTGGAATGAGCCTTCAACAACACCGACTTTAAATTTAGGAATCGGGAGTCCTGCCTCGCTGGTAAATTCCTTGGCAAATTTGCCGAGAGTTTGGATGGGGGTAATGGGATCTTCGCTGGAAATTACCAACGCGGTTTGGCCTGAAAGAATTGAATCGCTTAGGAGTTCCTTATCAATACCTGCGGCTTCACCTGCTCGCTTGAAAAGAGTGTTTTTAACGACAACCATCTTGGCTCCACTTTCGGAAAGTCTCTTTTTAAGCTCTTGTTGGGCTTTAACGCCCAAACCGGCATAGTTGACCAAAACTACGGATTTGGCTCCTTTGAGCTCTTCTTTTAAGTTATCTACAAATGTGACTTTTTCTGCCTTTTTCATTTTGATTTATCCAAAAAAAAACGCGCCCGAGGCGCGCATAATCTAAACTTTGCCTCGGTATGGTTTACATCCTTTCGGAAAACATACTTTCTTCGGACCTAGGTATTATCTGACAGCCGGACCAATATGTCAACCTCTGCTTCCCTTTTTCATAAATGAAGTAGGTGGTTTTAGCATTTGACCGGCTGCACGGTCTGCTTCGGCTGTTCCGGTAACCCTGGTAACAGTAGACGAGAATTGTCTCGCGCTTTGTTGGTATTCTTCATTAATTCTCCTGACCGCATCGGCGATAATCGCACGTGCTTTAGGATCTACTGCACCCGGCCCTAATGAATTAGGCCCTTCTCCCATATGTCCCGGATAATAACCGGGTATTTTACAAAATTCTATCATAGCTTTTCTCCTGTTAAATCTTTACTTTAACAGACGGCCCCATTGTAGCCTTAATATAGGCTTTGTCAATCTGTTTTCCGCCTCCGAAGGCTTTAAAGATTGTTTCCAAATTTTCGGCAAGTTCTTTACCGTCCTGGCTGACCTTGCCTATTACGGTGTGAATAAGGGGCGCCTCTTTTTCGGTTTTAAGGACGACACTGTTGGATGAGAAGCCTTGAGCCTTTTTGGAATCAGGGACAAGCGTTCCGTTTTTGGGATTTGGCATGAGGCCTTTGGGTCCCAGAAGCCTGGCAAAAGGAACGAGTTTTGGCATCATCTCAGGGGTGGCAACCAAAATATCAAAGTCAATGTTGCCGGATCTCAACTTTTCGACGGTTTCGTCGGAAGCAACCTCAATTTTCTTGGTTTTACCGGCCTGGTGAGGCAAGGATACCTGTGCCGAAATTCCCGTCTTTTTAACAATCAAATGAAGCTCGACGGTTCCGTCAAATTTTGAGTACGAGGTTTCTTTAACCAGTTTAATTGCCTCGGTGGCGGAGTAGGTTTTGGTGTTATCAAATTTCTTTTTTGATTCAACGTATTTCTTGCCTCTGACCTTCTCAACAATTTTTCTTCCGCCTTTTTTGACGGCTTCGCCCTCGGCGGTAGTTTCAGCCGTCGGTGTTTCTTCAACTTCCACCATTTTGACTCTTTGGCCTCCCTTAAGCCCCGACAAATGAACTTTCTCGGCTTCCGCTTTATGAGCCTTCTCACTTTTTTCTTTATTTTTGTTTTCCCCAACTGGGGCCATTTTCATTTTTCCCATGTTTATTGCACAGTTATGCCCATTGAACGGGCCGTTCCTTCGACAATTTTCATTGCGGCTTCCACATCTGTGGTATTAAGATCGGACAATTTTTCCTCGGCAATGGTTCTTACCTGTGCCTTAGTTAAGGAACCCGGGCTTTCTCTTGGGGCGACACCCGAACCTTTTTCAATTCCCATCGCCTTTTTAATCATGTCGGCGACAGGTGCTTTTTTAATGGTGAAGGTGAAGGATCTATCTTCATAAATTGTAATTACTGCGGGGGCGACCTGCCCTTTCATATCTTTGGTTCTGTCGTTGTACTGCTTAACAAAATCCATGATGGCAACACCGTGCTGTCCCAATGCAGTTCCGACGGGAGGAGCGGGGGTTGCGGCCCCTGCCTGTAAATTGATTTTGACGACTACTTTAACCTTTTTTGCCATTCTGTTTTGAGTACGCAAACGAAGCTTTAGTAAGAAGTTTCGACTTGCGTCTGCCTCAGACTAGCCGAGGTAAGGGTATTATAACACCTTTATGCTGAATTTCATATCTTCTGCCAACCGACAATTCCAAAAAGTCCTCAAACTTTTTGTATTTGCAGAAAATCAAGTTCAACCGGAGTCTCACGGCCGAAGATACTAACCAAAACCTTGACCTTGCCCTTTTCCTCATCCATTTCATGAATGGTTCCAAGAAAGTCGGTGAACGGCCCGTCGGTTATTTTGACAGCTTCTCCAACTGAGAATTTTGTCTTGAACCTTGGCGCCGGTGAGCTGACAAACTTTTGAATGTTGGTGACTTCCAGCTCAGAAAGGGGTGTTGGGTTATTCCCGGCACCTACAAATCCGGTAATCCCTGCTGTAGTTCTGACAGCAAGCCAAGTGGGGTCGTCCAAAATCATTTTAATAAGGAGGTAACCCGGGAAGATTTTTTCCTTGATTGTGGCCTTTTTGCCGCTTCTGATAATGACCCTGTCTTGAGTAGGGACGAGCATTTCAAAAACACGGCCTCCGAGATTCATGGTCTCAACTCTTTGGCGGAGGGTTTCCATGACTCTGATTTCGTGGCCCGAGGAAGTGTGGACTACATACCATTTTGCTTTCGGATCTTCCGTTTGGGAGATAATGATGTGCCCGGGAATTTTTTTCTTCCCGGTTCCGCGTTCTGCAACTTGAGATTGATCGTCATTCATATCACTTGGTTAATATCTTTGTCAGCACACTTGTAAACAGGTAATCGAGAATTCCGACGTAAACTCCGACGATTCCCGAAACCAGAAAGACAATGAGTGTCAGCCTGACAACCTCGTCTCTTTTGGGCCAGGTAACTTTTGAAAGCTCACTTCTTACTTCAGAAAAAAAGGTAACGGCTGATTTCATTCTCTTGATTTCACCTCAGGCGTAAATTGTAACAGAAAGGTTTGCTAAAAGAAAGTGCCTATCCGACCCGGGTTTGATATAATAGCGCCATGTCACCCGAAATTCATTTTAAAAAGACTATTTCTTCTGGAGAGAAGAAAGGAAGTATTGTGATTAAAACCGAGGGCGGAGAAGACAAGGTTGTTAAAAACCCCGCAAAAGAAGTATTTATTTCGCCGGATTTACTCGAAAATCTCAAGTCACTTGCAATTGAGGCTGCGGTGGGAGAATCTGATGATTCCGCGGGACAATCTTATCTTGACAGTGAGCTGGAAAAGTTGAATAAAAGATTTCCGGAGGAACAGCCCCAGGAAGTTTGGAGAAGAACACTGGCAACCTTGATGGCGGGAGGGGTTGATGTGGAAAGTATTGCAGGTGCGCTTCTTGCCTCAAATGAAAGATTTTTTACGGCTGTAAACTTGGGTAATTTGACTCAAACCCAAAGGAGTGAGAAACTGGCAATGCTTCAAGATAAAATAGTGATGTTTTGGCCGTCATCCCCGAACCTTGCATGAAATTTCCTGATTTTTCTTTCGAACAAAAAGCCGTAAAGAAAGGCTATAAATTTATTGCCGGAGTGGATGAAGTTGGAAAGGGGTGTTTTGCAGGACCAATAGTTACTGGATGTGTGGTATTTCCATCAAAGTGGGTGGCGGAAGCGGAGGGAGTCCCGTCGAGCGCCCGCCGCGCAAGCGTGGAAAGTCGGACGGGACGAGCTTCCGACAGGACCCACTCGCGTTACCCCTTTGTAATCCCTGAAGGGATTACAATTAATGATTCCAAAAAGATGCGGCCGAGGCAAAGGGAAAGAGCCACCGTCTGGATAAAGGAAAGCGCACTTGCTTGGGGAATTGGGGAAGTTGGTGCCGGCCTGATTAACTCTCAAGGAATGGCAAAAGCGACAAGAAAAGCTTTCAGGTTGGCTATTTCCAATGCACGGAAAAGACTAGGCAAGCCGATTGACTTTCTTTTGTCCGATGCGTTCTTTATTTCTTTTGTTCCGGGGCTTCCCGCAAGACGTAGAAAGAATAAAAAAGGCCGGTATTACAAAAAAATATCAGGCCGTCAGCAGGCGATTATAAATGGCGACGAAAAATCCTTTTCTATTGCCGCCGCCTCAATTATAGCCAAGGTTTATAGAGATAAACTAATGCTGAACCTTGGCAAAAGGCCGAAATATCGGAAATATGGTTGGGGGAGAAACAAGGGATACGGAACATTGGAACACCGGAATTCCATCAAAAAATACGGTTTAACACGCCAGCATAGAAAGCAATTTGTGGCAACCTGGATTAAAAATTCCTCTTCTTCTCAAGCTCAATAGAGTGGGCGATGCGGTATTTGTCTTCTTTCCTTTTTTCTGACGGTTTCTTGTAATGCTCGCGATCTCTATATTCTTGCATAACACCTTCAACAATGGTTTTTTTGCGGAAACGGGCGATTAGTTTATCATCGGTTTCACCCTTTTTCTTTTTTAGTATGAACATTTGTTATTTTTGTTTGCTAACGTAAATTCGCCTCCCTTCCTACCTATAGCGCTTATTTTATCACAACAAAACCAAAACTACACACGGCTAATTTGTGATAACTGGCCGTTGTCCATTGGGTTTTAATTACAATTGTGCTAATATTTTGGTTGAAATGGCGAAGAAGACTGCATTTATTACGGGAATTACGGGACAGGACGGTTCATACCTGGCTGAGTTTTTACTCAAAAAAGGTTATGAAGTTGCGGGCACAGTCAGAAAAACCAGCAATATGGCTTATGAAAACATAGGACATATTCAAAATGAACTTCATCTAATTCAGGCAGATCTTCTGGACCCTGTGTCGCTCCGCGAGGCAATCCAAAAAGTCCGCCCGGATGAAGTTTATAATTTGGCTGCGCAAAGCCATCCCGCGGAAAGTTTTAAACAGCCTATTCATACTGCCGAAATTACGGCGATAGGTGCCCATAGGGTACTGGATGCGACTTGGGATATTGTACCAGAAGCGAAATTCTATCAAGCCAGTAGTTCCGAAATGTACGGCTGGGTTAAAGAAATTCCCCAAAGCGAGGAAACTCCATTTAATCCCGCCAATCCTTACGCTGCGGCAAAGCTTTACGCGCATTCCATGACGCGCATTTATAGAAAAAGCTACAACATGTTCGCGACCTGCGGAATTCTTTTTAATCATGAGTCTCCAAGAAGGCATTTGAATTTTGTTACCCAAAAGGTAGCTTATGGTGCGGCCTGCGCAAAACTCGGAATTAAAAATTCGGAACACCTAAATGAGGAGGGAGAGCCGATTGTAAAAAACGGGAAAGTTGCTTTAGGAAACCTTGAGGCTAAAAGGGATTGGGGATTTACTGGTGATTATGTAGAAGCCATGTGGTTGGTGATGCAATATAAAGAGCCCGATGATTTTGTAATCGGAACGGGTAAAACCCATACTATTCAGGAACTTTGTGAGGAAGCCTTTAATTATGTCGGTTTGAATTGGAAAGATTTTGTCGAGGTTGATAAAAGATTTGTTCGTCCGACTGAAACAGGTCCTCTTATTGCCAATCCTGCAAAAGCTAAAAAGCTACTTGGTTGGGAACCAAAAACTACATTTGAAGAACTTGTCCACATGATGGTTGATGCTCATATAGCGAGGTTAAAATAACTGTCCGGAAACTTCATTGAGGGGAAAAGCTTGGCGTATCTGGATCTGGGTTTTGTATTGTATTTTTAAAAAACCTGGATGTGTCCCAGATACGCCAATACCAATAATAATGAGAGCTAACTTAGCAACCGATAAAAATTTGAATCTGCGCAATTGCAAATTCGGAATTTTTCGGTTAGGACAGTTGCCTGTCCCAACCTTTGGAGGAGGAGATGAAATTTTACTGGGATGTTTCTGGCGTAGCCTTGAAAATTACCGGCCGTTTTCTTCCGCCCTTTTCGATCCTTTTGACGAGTCCATTTCTAACGAGCCTTTGGAGCTCGACAAACGGATCCTCAATGCCAGCCTTCTTCGCTTTCTTTTTGAGTTGGTCTACAGTAAGACCGCAATGAGCTTCCTTGATCAGGTCTAGCACACTCGCGTTCATCCACACTCTCCTTTAATCGGAATTTTGCTGCCTATTCAGGCTGCAACTACTGAAATATTAACATAGTATAGGCTATTTTGCAAAATCGGCTGTTATTGAATTTTTGGTTGGGAAGCTCCATCATGAAGTATGTTTGCCCCTTTTTTTCGTAGGCATTTTGCCTTCACAAAGGACGTGGTTTGGTCGAAGGTAATTCTTTATTGCTTTACAATCTTTTTTATCCGGCTAGCCGATGCGATAATTAGTTTTTGGGCTCCAAATCAAATTCAGTCGGTTTTGGCCAGTCCCGTTGTGATGGGTTTAATTATAAGTTTCCAGTCTGTTGTTGGATTTGCGGCCGATTTGGTTTTTCCAAAAATGCTTCGGACGACCAAGACAAGACGCCTAATTTTCTTAAGTATAATCCTATCGGCTCTGACTTCATTTTTCTTGGTGGCCTCGGTGTTTAAACCATTTGTTCTGATATTCCTGGTAACAATGGCTCTTTGGGGAATTTATTATGAGCTGGCCGTTTTTGGCAGCTACCAATTTATGGGAAGTGTAGTGCCACCCCAGATGCGTTCGGGTGCTTGGGCAATTGCCGGGATGTTTATAAATTTAGCCTATTTTTTGGGACCTTTGATTGCCGCCTACCTTCTTATTCGGGGTTATTTTAATTTGGAGTTAGTAATTCTTCTTTGCTTAATTATCGCTTTTATTATTTTTACTTTAACCAAAAGTTCTCATGATGCACCTACACAAATAGACCTTAAGGAGGTTAATCCTTGGGTTGAACTTAAACACTGGTTAACACTTTCAAAACATATTTGGCCGGCGATTATCTTGAGTCTCCTTTTAGGAATTATAGATTCAACTTTTTGGACAACCGGTGCGGTCTGGTCGGAGAAGTTGGCGAGTGTTAATCTTCTTGGCGGACTTTTCCTACCTCTTTATCAGTTTCCATCGATTTTTTTGGGAGTTTTCATAGCAAGTTGGGGAATTTATAAAGGCAAAAAAATACTGAGTGAAAAAATATTGATTCTCGCGGGACTATTTTTAATCGGCCTAGCGCTAAGCGGAACTATTGCATGGCAGTTGACGATGGTTCTTCTTTCCTCTATTGCACTGGCAGTTTGTTATCCATTAGTTGACGGAGTTTACACCGATATCGTTGCTAGAATGGGAAAAGAGAGAAAAGAAATGATTGGACTAATTAGTTCCATAACCAATGTTGCTTACGTTATCTGGCCGCCGGTTGCAGGATACATTGCGCTAATAGTTGGAGAGAGATTAACTTTTAGCATTGTCGGCGGATTAGTGGTCGTGGTTGCGATTATTTTAATTTTTCTGACTCCGAAGAAACTCCGTCTTCCCCAAAAGGAAATGGAAAAGTGGGACTAATTATTCAATCTTCAAAAGTTTGGCAATCTCGGAAGTAGATGGGGAGTCAACTTTAGATATTTCGATTACTTCCGCTCCGATTTCTTCCGCCTGTTTCTTTTTCTTTCCGATAATTAGATCTCCTTTAGTTACTGCTATTATTTGGGGTTTTACTTTTTTGACCAAATCAAAATAATCTTTATCCTTCATTTCATCTTTAAGAATAATCACCTGGTCGACAAAGCTAAGAGACTCAAGCATTTCCCGTCTTTGATTTTGGCCGTGAATTGGGCGCTTTTTGCCTTTCAATCTTCTGATGTTTTTATCTGATTCCAATGCCACAATCAGATAATCACCCAAAGTTTTTGCATGTTTTAGGAAGTGGATGTGTCCATAATGGATAATGTCGAAACAACCGCCAACCAAGACTACTTTTTTCATCTTGCATATTATATTATGAATGTATGCCCTCCTCAAAAAGTGAAGACGAAGCTTTAGTAAAAAAAACTACTCCGAAGGAGAAAATTAAACTTGCGGTTGATAAAGATGCTTTAAAGAAATTCCGTCTGGTTGTCGTTGCTTACTCGTCAGTTCAACGCGAACATTTTGCTACAAAGTCCGCATATGAAGCGGAAGTTGAAGTCGAAGAGCGGGCGATCGAAGTTTCGGAAGAAATCAGAAAACTCGGAATTCCTGTGAGAACTCTTCCGGGAGACCAATATTTTTACACAAACTTGTTGGTAGATAAACCGGATTTGGTTGTTAATCTTGTTGATACTCTAAAAGGCCGCGACCAACTTCAACCGTCCGTTCCCGCGGCACTGGAACTTGCCAATATTCCTTATACCGGAGCAGGAATGGAGGGGCTTATCATCGGTAACAACAGGAACCTGACCAAAAGGCTTCTCATGGCTTACGATATTCCCACTCCTCCTTTCCAGTTTATCCGCCGGGCGGGAACCTCGATCGATGAGGATTTGGGCCTTCCTTTAATCGTCAAGTTAAATGAAGGCGGGGGAAGTGTGGGTATTGATAACCATGCCGTTAAAGAAAGTTTTAGGGCCGCAATGCTCAGGGTTAATAAAATGATTACGACTTACCGCTACCCGGTGGTTGTCGAGAAGTTTATAGGGGGACCGGAAATTACTGTGGTGGTTTTTGATGACGGTACAAAGCGCCATGTCTTTATGGCACAAAAGGTTTTCAGGAAGAAACCCGACGGCAAACATTTCTTCACCAGTTTTGAATCATACGAAGACGAAAAAGCATATAAGTATGTTCCGGTGGAGGATGATCTTAGATATGAAATTACAAAACTTGCGGTTAGGGCTTTCGGCGGACTCCAGCATAATGATTATGCCAAGTTTGATGTCCGAGTTGATGAGGAAACATCAACTCCGTATTTTACAGACAGTAATCCCAATACGGCGTTCGGTCCTGATATGGGACTTCCGATGACGGAGGTAATGGCGATGTACAATGTCGAGTTTTCGGAAATTATGGCAAGTCTTCTTTCCAAGTACGCTAAAGGTCTCGTCTAGACAAATTTGACTTCTAGTCCTAGAATAGGCCAATTATGCCACTCGAGAAAAACCCCAAAACCAGGAGGCTCGTCCGCAGGCTGCTTCAGCTTGAGGATAAGGTTGTAGGCAAGCCTTTCCCCAAGATGAAAAGAGCGAAGCAAGTTACCTCTTCCCACTGCGGGCCGGCCGTAATTGAAACTCTTTTTTCCTTTTTGGGTTATAAGGTTTCCCAGGCGCTCGTGGTCAGATCGATTAGAGCCGGTGGGAAGATAAAAAGCACCGGTTTGAACGTCGACGAATTAGGGTCGTCGGTTAAAAAACTCGGCAAGGGCAAGTTTGTTTTTTGGAGGAAGGCCAATTCTACGATTTCCAACCTATCCCTAATTGTAAATAAGTACCAGTATCCTGTGGGAGTCGAGTGGCAAGGAGTTTTCTACGAATACGCGGATGGCGACAATGGTCATTACTGTGTGGTGACCAGGGTAAATAGAGAAGCGGGTTATCTAAGACTTGCGGATCCCTTTTTCAAATTCGCCGGGGTTGACAGAAAGTTTAAACTTAAAGACTTCGAGAAAAGATGGTGGGATGTAAATATAATCGGAAAGAAAAGTGTAACCGACAAAAAAATGCTTTTCATAATAGCTCCGAAAGGGGAGAATTGGCCTAGGAAACTCGGCATGAAGGCTTCCTAAATAACTTCTTGTTTTAATTAAATACCAATGTTATATAATCTGTTCATTATGATTATTACAACTTCCTCTGACGGCGAGGATCCTTTGTCTTCTAACATAACCTCCATGAAATGAGAATTGCCCTGGCCTTTAATGTAAAAAAGGGGTCGCCTTCGCTTAACCCCAAAGAGCAAGAAGATGCTGAGTTTGACTTTCCGATAACCATCGGTTTGATTAAAACGGCGATCGAGGAACTTGGTCATGAAGTTACGATGGTTGAAGCAAACTTAGATGCATTCGATAAACTTAGAAGTTTGAAGGGAAAGATTGACTTGGTTTTCAATATTGCCGAGGGTCTTCGAGGGGATGCCAGAGAATCGCAGATTCCGATCTTTTGTGAAATGTTGGAAATCCCTTATACCCATTCGACTCCCAGCGTCCACGCGACGTGTTTAAATAAATCCATTACTAAAAAGATTCTCAAAGCCGATGATGTTTGTGTTCCGGATTGGGAAGTAATTAGTTCACTTAAGGAGCTTTCGGATATCAATTTAAATTTTCCGCTTATCCTTAAACCAAACATGGAAGGCTCGAGTAAAGGAGTTTATGACAAAAATGTAGTTGACAACAAAAAGGATTTGGAAGAACGGGCAAGGTTTATGATCAAAAATTTCGGATCGACATTGGTTGAGGAATTTATTGACGGGCGGGAATTCACGGTGGCCCTTTTGGGAGGAAAACCGAGGGTTTTACCGATTGTCGAGCAAAAATTTGACTTTCTTCCCAAGGGTTATAAAAAAATTGCAGGGTATGAATTAAAATGGTTTTTTGAGGATAAACTTAAAAACCTGTCGGATGCCTACGACTGTCCGGCTCATCTTACAAAAAAGGAGAAAGAATTAATTGAATCGACGTCGTTGACAATTTTTGACTTTTTGAATGTTAGAGACGCAGCAAGAATTGATTATAGAATGGACAAAAAAGGAAGGCTTTATTTCCTCGAAGTTAACACTCTCCCGGGCCTTAATTTCGATCCAAACGTAACAAGTTATTTTCCTCTCGCGGCGAGGGTTGCAGGGTTTACCCCGGTGAAGGTGGTTGGTGAAATTATATCCTCAGCAGTGAAGAGGTTTGGAGTCGAGAAGTAACTCTGCAGGCTTTAATATACAGCCTCAAACAATTTGATGCGTGGTATTATTATAGGATTCCCATTCCCTGAACCAGATTGCCTAAAACTTGGTTTACCCGTGATGCCATTTGGGTTATGCCCGCCTCTATCTCTTCTGGAGTGTGAATACCTGCGTTAATATGAAACTTCAATAAAGGGTCAGGGTTTTTTTTGGCTATATCAACCCACACGACACCGCGGTCGAAAAGAGGACCCTGGTTTGGCTCAAGATTGACTATTAAATCGAAAAAATCATCGCTGTGATCCGTTGAGACACCATGATGCCCTTCTACATCCCTCATAGATTCACCAACCTTGCCGTTATGTCTAATGGCCAACATTTCGTGATCTTTATACCTGGGTCCAAATAACTCTCCGGATATTTGGACACCGGTAAGTGGGATGCTAAAGTAGTGTGAGTACTCAGGTGATTCGGCCACCCAAACTAATGCTATTCTGAGGTCTTGAAATGTTTGCGTATCAGCCATTTCCGTTTTCGGTCTGCCAAAGTGATTAGCACCCGTGACTCTAAGGCGATTTACGGTGATTGTTGTTCCATGAATTAGCTCTTTTGAGCTTAGGATAATTTCGCTTCCCATTTTGGGGAAGTCTATATTAGGGAGGCTAAATAATCAAGAGAAGAGAATAGATTATTTAGTTTTGCAGGCCTTAGTAGCCGAACTTCGAACAATCTGGAATAGTATGAGCCTGTTTGATATAGATAAAGTTCAGAAGTTTCTTAATCCTCAACCGGTTTTTCCTTATAGTACTGCCGTAGTATAATTTCGGTATGGAAGGCGAAAGTGTAAATCCAACTGTAGAAACGGAGCAAAGACCGCAATTTGATGCAATATTGGTCCATAGCTTTTTGATTTCACGAATAAAAGACCCTTCAGCCGAGCAAGAACCCTTTAAAGGAAGCCTTCGCTCCCGTTTAGCGGCCAGAGCAGCAGCGCTTTTGTATTATGAGGGATTAGCAAGGAACATTGTGGTAGTTGGGGGAAAAGTAAAGGGGCCATCGTATCCTTCTACAGCATCGGTAATAATGGATGAGTTGGTGAATAAATACAATGTACCAAAAGAGAATATTTTCATGAATGAAGAAGAATATAATACAGAGGAGGAAATAGGAACACTCTCAAAACTTAGTAAAGAGAAAGGATGGTCAAACGTTGCGAGTATTTCTTTCCGAACACACGAAAAATTTGTCAGAGATATTTTATCTAGTGTCCCAAGAGAAATTCGCACAAGCTTTATATCGATTGAAGGTATTATAAATAAGTATGATGATCCAGTGGTACAGAGGCTTGTGAAACGACTGAACAGCTCAAAATACCAATGGGAATATAAGGCCTATGAAGGGACCAAAGTATTTTTGAGAAGAAAACTGCCTGGAGTTTATAGAAAAATGCTTAAGAAGAATGAACAATTACGTAGAACTAAGAATAAAAGCGGAGAGTTAACGCTTCACGGTATTGATGTGTTTAAATCGTAATTTTGAAACTAAGGTGCAGGCCGAGAGGGAATCGGACCCCCAATGATGGTTTTGGAGACCACCGGTATACCATTTACCTATCGGCCTACGAGTGTGCCAGCCTATGGCTATATTATATCAGCAATCGTTGCTATTTTGCCTATCGTGAGGAGTTGCGGATGTAACAAAAACGAATATTTTTTGCCCCGGCATCAGCCGAATTGAGTCTGAATTTATCCAAAACCGGATTTTCGGCATCAGGTTTGAATCCGTTTTCCCTTCTCCATCTGCTTATAAAGTGTTTCGCCTCTTCCTGAAAAGTTTGTGATTCATGCGTTCTTGTATCTAATAAAACAACCATTGTTTGCTCCTTTCCCGGATCAAGAAGTTTCTCCAATCCGTCGTTGAAAACGCGCCCTTTGACGATGTCCTCCTGATTGGGTGCGATAACTGATATGACATCCGGTTTGAAAAGGGGAATTTCATCTGCCGTGTAAGGAAAAACGACGAGACCTGCGCTTTGCCTGACCGGGCGTTCGCCTTTAATTACGATTCCATTTGTGGCTGCAGGATCACAACCCACCCAAAGATCACCCGCACTCAAGGCCCAAGAAAGTCTTGGTTTCTCGCCGCAACCCACATCGAGAATGGAAAAAGACGATCTCCGGAGCATCTCGCCAAAGTGTTGGCTGTCCGGATTAAAATTTGCCTGAATGTATGGGCCGGTACGCCCTTCTGTATCGCGAAACATAAAAATATTGACTTTCTTCTCCTATAGTGTAAAATTCCCTATACAATTATGTCACCTGAGCTTAAATTGCCATTCGATTATAAAGCTATCGGCCAGAAGATTCAATCCGGCACAGAACTTAATATTTCTGAGGCTAGTGCTGTCTTTGACCTGGGTTTGGCCCATGCACACGTACTACCACAGCTGGCTGCCGGCGGTGAGGGAGGGGCCTTTGTTGCTATACAGCAAATGCCCGAAGTTAGGTCTTATCTTGATGCCGTAGTTCTTGGAAGAGTGATGAGCCTGTACCAGTCTGCTACTAAAAGTGGTGCTGAAAAGGCAAACTCAATCACCATCTTCGGGGAGATAAAAGCTTCTATTTGCGAAAAAATAGGAATACAGTCACAGGACATGAAGGATAATACCCTAATTGATATCCTTAATGACCGCTTGGATCATTACTTCGATAGAAATATGGGTGAAAAGGTGAATATGAATATGGCTGCTATTAGAAAAGCGGCTTCTCAAATTGTTCCCGAAAACCCCGCCCCGGGTTTCAAAAGTTCTGTTGAGCACCCGTTGGATTAATAAGTTACTTCTTATTTTAGCTTTGAGGACTCTTTGTGAAGTTGAACTTTCTTGCAGAACTTGCAGTATTTCATGAGTCCCAGCTTGCCCTTGCCTTTGGTGTCCATGTTAACCTTGTTCCTGGTTGTAATGTAGTTTTGGTTTTTACAAATGGAACAATTTAAAGCGACGAGTTCACGGGCTCCTTTTTTTGCCATACGAACGGTATTGTAGCATGAAGCGAAGCGTAGTGGCAAGCTTGTTATTCTGATATAATTGTCATCGAATGCCTGGGTAGCTCAGTGGTAGAGCACGTACTTGGTAAGTACGGGGTCGTGAGTTCAATCCTCACCTCAGGCTCAGATAATAAGCGATGAATCTCCAAAGGAGTAAAACCGGTACTTTTCTTTGATAGCTTCTTGGTAAGCTCTTCCCATTAGAGATGAACTAAAGTCATTGAATTTTTCTTTCGTATTTGGGTAACTTACGAATGCTGAAACCAAAGCCAATAGAGTTGAGGCGGGGAGGTGAAAATTGGTGATTAAGGCATCGACGAACTTGAATTTGTAAGGTGGATAAATAAAAATGTTGGTCGAGCCGGATAGTTTCTTGGGAGTTATGGTTTCCAAAACTCTGGTTGAAGTTGTTCCCACGGCAACAATCCTTTTTCCCTCCTTTTTCGCACGGATTAACCTGCCGAAGGTTGGTTTATCCACAAAAAACTCCTCTTCATGCATTTTGTGTTCCTCAAGAGTTTTGGTTTTGACCGGTGCAAAGGTTCCAATGCCGACATGGAGTGTGACGTATTCAATCTGGACTCCCTTTTTCTTTAATCTTGTAAGTAACCTTTCGGTAAAGTGGAATCCGGCTGTGGGTGCGGCAACCGAGCCTGTCAGCTTTGCATAAACCGTTTGGTACTCCTTTCTTAATTTTCCTTCCGTCTCTTTTGTATGGATATATGGGGGAAGCGGGGTATTACCAAAAACCTTTAGCAGTTTCAAAACCGCATCCTTATCCATTTTTGTGTTGATAATTGCGGTCATACCTTCCTGGCCTGCGACATCGAAAATATACTTTTTGAATGTAATTTGGGATCCTTTTTTAAGCCCCGGGTGAGTCATTGCCCTCCAAACTTCGGGTTTAACCTCATCAATAAAAAGCAGCTCAACTTTACCGCCGGTTATCTTTTTTGCAAATAGTCTGGCGGGGAATACTTTGGTTTTATTTAGAACCAAAACGTCGTTTGGCCTTAAGAATTTTTCGATTTCATAAAACCTGTGATGGGAAATTTGGCCGGTTTTCCGGTCAATTACCATTAGTCTTGAGTAATCGCGGGGTTTGGCGGGGGAATTGGCAATGAGATTTCTTGGCAATTCGTAGTTGAAGTCGGAAGTCTTCATACGATGGAATTATACGCTCGAAATAAGCTATAATACAGCCATAAGCCGGCGTAACTCAGCGGTAGAGTAGCTGTTTTGTAAACAGCAAGTCAGAGGTTCGAATCCTCTCGTCGGCTCAAAGAAGTATAATAATCATTGCGCTGAGGTGGCGGAGCGGTCAAACGCACGAGACTGTAAATCTCGCGTCCGAAAGGGCTACTCAGGTTCGAATCCTGACCTCAGCACCATTTTGCCAAAAAATGACCCCGTTTTGAAAAGTCCGGTGGCATTCCTGGAGAATCCAGGTGGGTGAGCTGCCTTCCTCAGTACAAAGACTTCGGTCGGACTCCGCCCTCCCAAGTTAAATTTACTTGATCAGGAAATTAAAACCGTTACTCTTCTCTACAGGGTCAATTTAATAATACCATGAAAGTCAACTGTGAAAAACAACTAGATTGTGGAAAAACCGGGAATAAGAATGCGGAGGACGAAGTTCATTATTGGACCAACAATGGGTGAAATAAGGGAATTGCCGCCAAATATCGGTAGGATTAAAAAGAGGAGTAGGATCAAGCCGAATCTGTTTAAGAATGCATCGACTTCACGGGACTGCCTATTTGGCAAAATACCGACCAAAATTTTGCCTCCGTCCAATGGGTGAATGGGGATTAGATTAAAAACAGCCAAAAGGACATTTGTCCCGATTAAGCTTCCGAATAGTCCGGAAAGAATTTCATAGGAGGCTTCTCCGGGTAATATTATAATAAGGATTCTCAAAAATACGGCCAATATAACGGCAAAGGCGATATTGGTTGCAGGGCCGGCCAACGAAATCAGGAGTAAATCTTTTTTGGGGTTTTTCAGGTTGTAAGGATCAATCGGCACAGGCTTGGCCCAGCCGAATATTATATGTAGTGGGGAAAAATAGAAAATTAGGGGCACGATAATTGTTCCAACTAGGTCGATGTGGGGGATTGGATTGAGGGTAAGTCTGCCTGAGAGCCTTGCCGTCGGATCTCCGAGTCTGTCTGCCACGTAACCATGGGCAACTTCGTGAGTAATTATTGCCATGGCGATGCCGATTACAATGATGATAAGAAATAAAATCTCCATTGCGGTTGAGCGTGATTAATAGTATAATCTACGACAGCTAAAAATAATATGGCATACATGTGTGATAACTGCGGAAAGACAATAGTTTACGGCCGGCAAAGTACCCACGGCAGGGGTGTTGCTGGAAAAAGATGGAGGAAAAGAGCCCCCAAAACGTTCAGAATGTTTAAGCCGAATCTCCAGAAAATTGCCGTAATGATCAATGGCAAGAAAGCTCAAATGAGACTTTGTGCAGATTGTATTTCGAAGTTTAGAAAGACGGGGAAAATTAAGAAGTTTCAACCGATGGTTTCGAAAGTTGCATCCTTGTAGCCTTCTTTAAACTGTTTCCAGGTTGTCGGGAGTTTCCCTTCAAGTTGTACTTCATCCAGGACTAGCTTTCCTTCCTCAACATGTGCTTTTAGAATCTTTAGTCTTCGGTTTTTGGTATCGGTTGGGGAAATATGAACCAGGGTCCAAGCTCCCGGCCAGGGTAGCATTGCACGGATAAATCTATCGGCTTCTTCGGCTGACTTTTCGTTCAAGTCAATTTTTCCATCCTCTCTGGTTACAATTTTTGTGTAGGAGGCCTGAGTTTCATCTTGGATCTTTGGAGTGATTTTGCCCTGGAGGTAGGGTTCTAAAAGTTCAATAAGAACCTCTGCCGACCTTTCAAAAAGTCTGGCGCGTAAAGTTTCACCTGTGTCCTGGGGTAAGATTTCTTCTTTAAACTGGGAGATAACCGGACCGTGATCAACTTTTTCGTCCATTCTGAAAATGGTGACGCCCGTAAGTGTATCGCCGGCTGCGATTGCGGCCGGGACCGGCGAGGCACCTCTATATTTCGGCAAAAGCGAGGGATGAATCACTAAAATTCCGTGAGGAAAAAGATTAATTATATCTTTGCCAATGATTTCTCCGTACGAAGCCAGCACTCCAATGTCAGCATTAATCTTATCAATAGCCAACTCGGAAGCTGTGTAGTGCATAGGAATTCCATGTTCATGGGCCCATTTATCAATCGGAGAATAAGAAAGAATTTGTTTTCTACCGATAGGTTTTGGTGATTGTGTAACAACAGCAACAATTGGGGACTTTCCCGGTCCCGTCACAAACTTCTTGTGAAGTGCCGTAAGAATTGGCATTACATATTCGGGTGTTCCAAAAAAAACTATTTTCAAATCAGTTCAACCTCCTCCCATTCATTACCCTCGACTTTATATAGTGGCTTCTTTTCCTTAATCAGATGGTCGATAAAAAGGATTCCTTCAAGGTGATCGATCTCATGCATAATTATTTGGGCGTTAAAACCTTCGAAAGTTTCGACAACTTCTTCGCCTTTTTCGTTTAAGTATTTGACGGTTATTTTGCTTGCCCTTTTTAATGGTCCGTAGTAATAGGGAAGGGACAGGCAGCCTTCAAGGATTTCTTTTTTAGCCGGTTTTCCGCTTGTTTCGGGTAAAGGCTTCTCAATATTGATTATTTCAGGATTAATCACAACTCTTTCAAAACCCTTATAGTTTGCCACAAAAATCCTCAAAAGTTTTCCAAGCTGCGGGGCAGCCAGCCCAACCCCCTCGGGTTCTTTCTGCGTGCTTAAGGTATCTTTTAAATCTTTGACAATACTGGCAACTTTTTTATCCACTTTTGCCACCGGTTTGGATTTTTTCCGCAAAAGAGGATCGTTTGATTGTAGAATCTTTCGGATCATACGGCCTAATTATATCATTTTACGCCTATCTTAGGGGCGAAAGTGTTTTACTTGATGCTTGCGAGGGTTTGTTTGGCGAGGGAGTTATTCGGGTCAATCTTAGTCAGGATATAGTTAAGTTGGACCTTAGCTTCCGCGTTTTGTTTTTGGCCGATAAGAAGGATGGCATAAGCGAGCCTGGCATCTGCGTAATCGGCTTTCAGCTCGATCGCTTTTTGAAGGGCTTGAATTGCCAAGTCGGTTTGATTAGTGCGGGCGTAAGTTAGCCCCAGGTTGTAATAAAGGCTGGCGTAAGTTGGTGCGGAGTTTATTGCATCAAGGAGTGCCGCCTGGGCTTGAAGGAGATAATTGGGATTTACGGTTGAGAGCATTACAAAAACTCCGAACCTGGACATTTTGAAAATGAAGTTCGCGGGTGCAAGAGCGGCGACTTTATCGGATGTGGTAACGGCAAGATCGCTATATTTTTGAGCGTCAGCAGTATCTTTGGCCTGATTGAGTCCTACAGCCAGGCTTGCGTAAGAGTTGGCAAGTTCGCTGTAGTACCAAGGCTGCCCGGGTTCCAGACTTATGGCGCGGGTTAGATAATTTGTTGCAACATCGGGCTTGCCAACGGAATTGTATGCTTTCCCTGAAGCATAAAGGGTATCGGCGTACCAGTATTTACCGATAGCAAATAAAACCGATAATCCGCAAAAGACAATAACCAATAGGAAAAATTTTTGAATTCCGTTGAGATTATCGGATTTGTTTCCGGAGGTAGGTAATTCTTTGGCGATTACAAATGCCATAGCAGGGAATAAAAAGAGTTCGAGTTGAGTAGGTACGACAGAGAAACCGAAGAAATTTGTGACAAGCAAGCTTAGGTAACCCGCAAATAAACTGACGATAAGTAAATTTTTACGATTTTTGACAAAAACATAAATTGAAAACCCGATTACAGAAAGATAAGTCAGAATTCCGACGGTGCCGGAATTGGCCATAAAATTGAGATATTCGTTGTGGGCTTTATTGTAGATAAATTGCCACTCGCTGGTTAAGTTATGTTCGGGAGGTCTGTACTTAAAATAAGAAAAGGCAAAAGTTTCGATACCAGTTCCGAAAATGGGATAGTGCAGCCAGACTTGAATTGCACCTTTCCAGACTATTTTTCTTATAGTGCCGGATTCCGTGCCCCCGGTTTCAAGTGCGGTTGTACTTGTGTCTGTCAGAGCGGTGGCGGGCTTATGGCTAATGAGTTGCCCGATGCTTGGGGTTAATTCGGTTCCGCTAATCAAACAAACAGCAAAGACGCTAACGCCGATAATTATAAAAGGAATAATAAGTTTCCCGATTTCATCCTTTTTCTTTTTCCAGACTGCCAGAGCCCAAAAGATTATAAAGGCGGTTGCAAAACCAAGATAACCCGATCGGGATTTTGTGAATATTGTCGTCCAGAATAAAAGAATCGAGAGCGAAAAATAAAGCCAGAATTTATAATCCCTGAAATTAAAATTGGTTGTCAAAATTAAGTACCAGGTGGCGGGGGTAAGGGCAATTAACCATGCAGCGAGCCAATTCGGTTGCCCGAGGGTTGAAAAAACTCTCGATTGGACATCCTGAACCCAAAGATTTTTATCGATTCCGAAATGTTCCAATACTCCATAAATTGCAACCAATGTGGCGGAACCTAATGTGATGTAGATTAATTTCATCGTTTGTTTTATATCGATGACACTTACGAAAGCCCAGTAGAGAAGGGCATAGCAAAAGACGGAGGCAAGTCCGCCGTTAAATCTTGAATAGTATCCAAGGAAAGATGTCAAAGGATCGATTGAAAGAATTGTTGAAATTATTTGCGATCCTATGAAAGCAAGTATCGGTATATCCAATATTGTGCGACGGAATACAAATTTCTTTTCAATTATCATTTCGGCCAACCACGTCCCTGTAATTAAAGTTGTCAAAATATAAACCAGAACCATTTTATTGAATTCGAAAACTTCGGAAGTAAAAGGCCAAAGAATTAAGGGAACGAAAAAAAGAAGGATTGCAAAAAGCCAAAAGATTATTTTTTGATACGCCTTCACTTATACGATTGTAACATAAAGTTTTCTGCCAAAAACCCTTTGCAACTTTCCGTTAAATAGGTATACTGCGTTGCGGATGAAATTTTATAACCCCATCGATCAACTATTAGGACTTTTCTCGCATGATATTGGAATTGATTTGGGAACCGCTAATACTTTGGTTTACGTAAAAGGCAAAGGAATAGTAATTCGTGAACCCTCGGCGGTCGCAAGACATAAAAAATCAAAAGAAATTTTGGCAATTGGCGCCTCTGCAAAAAAAATGCTGGGGCGTGCTCCGGCCTCTATTGAAGTAATACGCCCGCTCCGGGACGGGGTTATTGCGGATTTTGACGCAACTGCGGCAATGCTTACTTATTACATTAAAAAAGTTCATGAGTCAGGTAGCGCCATGCCAAAAATTCCCCGTCCTAAAGTTGTAATCGGAATTCCGTCGGGGGTTACCGAAGTCGAAAGAAGAGCTGTTGCTGATGCGTGTTTGGATGCCGGTGCGAGAGAGGCAAATTTGATTGAAGAGCCGATGGCGGCGGCGATTGGTGCAAAGCTTCCTATTGAAGGGCCTGAAGGAACTTTTATTGTTGATATTGGCGGCGGAACAAGCGAGATTGCCGTAATCTCACTGGGTGGAATGGTTCTTGGAAGAAGTGTCAGAGTTGCCGGCGATGAAATGGATGAGGCGATAATTAGTTATGTCAGACTTAAGTACTCTTTGCTTTTGGGCCAGCCAACTGCTGAGGCGGTAAAGTTTGCAATCGGATCGGCGGGTAGAACGAAGGAAGGAACCGAGAAGAAAGATAGATTCGCGGTCGTCAGAGGTAGGGATCTTGAAGTGGGACTTCCGAAGTCTATTAAGCTTACAAGCGGCGAGATTCAGGAGGCACTAAGTCCCATCATCCAGGAAATTATCGGTAACATTGTTGATACATTGGAAGAAACTCCGCCGGAGCTGACAAGTGACATAATGGAGCGCGGAATTACTTTAGCCGGAGGCGGGTCTTTAATCCCGGGGATTGATAAGGTGATTTCGGAGGCGACAAAAATGCCTGTTTGGATTGCCGATGATCCGTTAACCTGTGTTGTCCGCGGCT